>Ga0172379_10008590_pt1 | contig 12819 bp, 7 predicted proteins | sample GrowelOW334metaG_FD_119756 | JGI IMG/M metagenome (GOLD analysis project Ga0172379, IMG submission 119756) | Groundwater microbial communities from an aquifer near a municipal landfill in Southern Ontario, Canada - Groundwater well OW334 metaG | ecosystem: Environmental > Aquatic > Deep... | reverse complement strand
GGCGGGAAGAAAATCAAATGGGACGATAGGGAGGCAGCCAGGGAAGAACTTAAGAAAATTTTGAATAAATAATTTTGAATTTTGAAACAATATCGAATTTTGAATTTTTAATTAAAAATTAGAGCATTAAAAATTTATTCAAAATTAGAAATTCGAAATTAGAAATTTTTAGCATCTTAACACCCTTAAACTTTTCTATTGTTTCAGGGTTTTTTAAATGAAATAAGCATGTCATTTGTCCACCTCCATGTTCATAGCCACTATTCGCTTTTGGACGGTTTGTCAAAAATTGACGACATTATTAAGTTTGCCAAAGAGGACGGCGCCAACGCCATCGCCTTGACCGACCACGGCGTGCTTTATGGCGTCATTGAATTTTATCAAAAAGCCTTGAAGGCGGGCGTCAAGCCGATTGTCGGCATTGAGACTTACATGGCGCCGGATTCTCGCTTCAACAAGACTTATGCCAAAGGAGAAAAGACCAACTATCACTTGGTATTATTGGCCAAGAATTTTGCGGGCTATAAAAATTTGATTAAAATAACTTCCGAAGGGCACTTGGAGGGTTATTATTATCGTCCGCGCATTGATTGGGAGTATCTCCAAGCGCACCACGAAGGCCTGATTGCCTGCAGCGCTTGTTTGGGCGGGGAAATTTCTTCGCTTTTAAGGCGCGGCAAGGACGAGGAGGCTAAAAAACGCGCTCAAGAATTTAAGGATTTATTCGGAGCGGATAGTTATTATTTGGAAATCCAGCACCACCCTGATTTGCCCGAACAAGCGCCGGTTAACGCCAAAATGATTAAGCTGGCGCGCGAGCTGGGGATCGGGCTGGTGGCCACCAACGATTCCCATTATGTTAATAAAGATGACGACGAAGCGCAGGATATTTTACTGTGTCTGCAGAACAAGGCCAAGCAATCCGATACCAATCGGATGAATATGCTGGGCGGAGATTATTCTTTGGTCAGCGGCCATAAAATGAAGGAATTGTTTAAGGACACGCCGGAAGCCATTACCAATACCGTCAAGATAGCCGAGATGTGTAATCTGGAAATTGAGCTGGGCAAAACCCAGTTGCCGCATTTTGCCGTGCCCGCCGGTTTTGACGGCAATAGTTACTTGCGGCATTTGGCCGAGGCGGGCTTACTTAGGCGCTACGGTAAAACTTACGAGGCCATAGAGCCGGTTTATCGCGAGCGGCTTGATTATGAACTGCAAGTTATCGCCAAAATGGGCTGGCCCAGCTACTTTTTGATTGTGGCGGATTTTGTCAATTGGGCCAAAAATAATAAAATCGTGGTGGGGCCGGGGCGCGGCAGCGCGGCCGGCTCTTTGGTTTGCTACTCCATCGGCATTACCGATATTTGTCCGATTAAGTATGAATTGCTGTTTGAGCGCTTTTTAAATCCCGACCGCATTTCCATGCCCGATATTGATATGGATTTTGCCGATACCCGCCGTGACGATGTGATTCATTATGTTCAGGAGAAATACGGCTATGACCACGTGGCGCAAATCGTGACTTTTGGAACTATGGCGGCGCGGGCGGCCGTGCGCGATGTCGGGCGCGTCTTGGATTACCCCTATGATTTTTGCGACAAATTGGCCAAGACCATTCCCATGTTTATGACTCTCTCTAAGTCGCTCAAAGAAGTGCCGGAGTTTCAGGAGATTTATAAAAACCCGGATGCCAAACGAATTGTTGATTACGCTTTGAAACTGGAGGGCGTGGCCCGCCATTCTTCAGTACACGCTTGCGGCGTGCTGATTACCAAAGACCCTTTAACGGAAAATGTGCCGGTGCAATACGCTTCCACTTCCGACAAAACCATTGTTTCCCAATACTCTTTGCACCCGACTGAAGATTTGGGCCTTTTGAAAATGGACTTTCTGGGCTTAAAAAACCTGACCATTATTGAATCGGCTATCAGAATTATCAGAAATACCCGCGGTTTGGAATTGGATATGGAGAGGATTCCTTTGAATGACGGGGCTACTTATCAATTATTTCAAAAAGGCGAGACCACCGGCGTTTTTCAATTTGAAAGTTCAGGCATGAAGCGCTACCTCAAAGAACTTAAGCCAACCGAATTTGAAGATTTAATCGCCATGGTGGCTCTGTATCGCCCGGGCCCGATGGAGTGGATTCCCGACTATATCTCCGGCAAACATGGGCGCAAGCTGACTTATCTGCACCCCAAGCTGGAGGCGGTCTTGAAACATACTTACGGCGTGGCCATTTATCAAGAGCAAGTCATGCAGATTTCCCGCGTGCTGGCCGGCTTTACCCCCGGTGAGGCCGATGTTTTGCGCAAGGCCATGGGAAAAAAAATCGCCAAGCTTTTGGAAGAGCAAAAACAGAAATTTATTGACGGCTGTGTTAAGAACGGTGTGGACAGCGTCTTGGCGGCCAAGGTGTTCTCATTTATTGAACCCTTCGCCGGCTATGGCTTTAATCGAAGCCACGCCGCTTGTTACGCTATGGTGGCCTACCAGACGGCTTACCTGAAGGCCAATTGGCCGACCGAATTTATGGCGGCGCTTTTGACCTCCGACCAGGGCGACACCGACCGCATCGCCATTGAGATTGAGGAGTGCCGCAACATGGGTATTGAAGTCAAACAGCCGGACATCAACCAGTCCTTTGAGTCTTTTACCGTGGTCACGAGCGGCACGGCCAGCCACCAAATCGCGGCTAAAGATGAAGTCGTCAAGACTATCCGTTTCGGGCTCAAGGCCATTAAGAACGTGGGCGAGCACATTGCCGAAACCATTATTGCCGAGCGCAAACAGCGCGGCCCCTTTATTGATATGAGCGATTTATTAGAGAGAGTGGGCGACAAGGATTTGAACAAAAAATCTTTGGAAAGCCTGACTAAGAGCGGCGCCTTTGATTTATTTGACGACCGCGGACGGCTTTTGGCCAATATTGATATTATGCTGAATTTCCACCGCGCCTTGAATAAAAATGAGGACAGCAATCAAAGCAGTTTGTTCGGCGCCACCGTGGTTGAGACCAAGCCGAAATTAAATCTGACCGCCGTAGCCACGGTCACCAACAGCGACAAGCTGGCTTGGGAAAAAGAACTCTTGGGCTTGTATGTCAGCGAACACCCTTTCAATGAATTTAAAAAATCTCTCCAAGGCCTGATTACGCCCATCGGAGAATTGCCAGCCATAGCGCCCGGCAGCGATGTCACTATCGGCGGAGTTATCACCACCATTAAGAAAATTTTAACCAAGAAAAACGACAATATGCTGTTTGTCAAACTGGAAGATGGCGCGGACAACGTGGAAGTTTTAATTTTTCCCACCTTATTGAAGACTAATCCCGAGATGTGGCAAAGCGGGCAAGCCGTAGTTTGCTCCGGCTCCATTTCCGACAAAGACAATGACGTTAAAATTTTAGCCAACACGGCTCAAGCTTTGCGCTTGGGTTCTCTGGCCGACGACATTGCCAAGTTCAAAGCCATGGCGCCTTTTAAGAAAAATAACAATGGCGGTAATGGTTATTACCGCCCTCATTCGGCTCCGCCTCCTGTGGAAGATTTCCGGCCGGAGCCAGCGCCGCCGGCTTTACCCTTGAAATTAATTATTGAACAGGCCCAGATGACGCCCGCCATCGTTGAAGAGCTGAAAAATTTATGTTTGGCGCACCCGGGCGCCAGTAAGGTTTATATTAAAATTATCACCCCAGCCGGCCATAAAGTGGTGGAAGCCAGCGCCAAGGTGAATACCGAGGGAGAGCTGGTAAAATTGATTAAAGATAAATTAGGCCAAGTAGTTAGTGTTGTTAATTGATAGACAAAACGGCTGTTTTAGACTAAGATTGTAGATATATGAACATAATTACGGATAAAAAAAGAATCGCCGAGGTTTTGGAGCGGGGCGTGGAGAAGATTTTTCCGGACAAAAAGACGGTGCTGGCTAAAATGCTGTCCGGCGAGCGCTTAAAGCTTTATTGCGGTTTTGACCCGAGCGCGCCGAGCTTACATATCGGCAACGCTATTTTATTGAACAAGCTGGCGCAATTCCAAGCGCTCGGACACGAAGTTATTTTTTTAATTGGGGATTTTACCGGCATGATTGGCGACCCGACCGATAAAAGCGCGGCCAGACAGACTTTGACGCGCGAGGAAGTTATGGCCAATGCCAAGCATTACCAAAAACAGGCCAGCATCTATTTGGATTTTCACGGCGACAACAAGGCCAAGGTCATGTACAATAGCGACTGGCACGACGATTTAAGCTTCAAGGATTTAATCGGCTTGGCCTCTAATTTTACGGTTCAGCAAATGCTCGCGCGCGAGATGTTTCAAGAGCGCTTAAAAAAAGAGAAGCCGATTTTTTTACATGAATTTTTATATCCGCTGGCGCAGGCTTACGACAGCGTGGCCATGGACGTGGACTTGGAAATCGGCGGCAATGATCAGATGTTCAATATGCTCTGCGGCCGGGACTTGATGAAAGCTTTAGGCAAGAAAGACAAAGCCGTCATGACTTTGAAAATTTTGGCCGACGCCGGCGGCGTCAAGATGGGCAAGACCACCGGCAACGCTTTATTTTTGGATACCGACAGCGCCAACATGTACGGCATTGTGATGAGCTGGCCGGACGAGGTGATTGTGCCGGCCATGGAGTTGGCGACCACCATGGACTGGGAGGAAATAAAAACTATCGCCAAAGAATTAAAAGAGGACGCCAATCCCCGCGATGCCAAAATGCGCCTGGCTCGTGAATTGACAGCCATGTGCCACGGCGTCAAAGAAGCCGAGGAGGCGGGGGAGCATTTTAAAACTACGATTCAACATAAAACCGCGCCGGCCGATATGCGCAGTTTGCCTTTGAAAAATTGCCCCACGGTTTTGGACGGCCTCATCAGCTACTTCGGCGAAACCAAATCCAAAAGCGACCTTAGGCGTCTCATAGAACAGGGCGGAGTGATGGTTAATAATAAAAAAGTTGCGGATTTTAACGACCGGTTAAGCCGGGGAGACGTGATTAAGGCCGGCAAACGTGATTGGTTTTCCATTAAATAATTAGCATTGTTCATTATATAGGGAGGGGACCATGAAGTGGTTCGTTTTTTTATTGGTATTTTGGGCGGCCAGCGTTTTGGCCCAAGTTCAAACCGGCGCCGAGCCAGGCACCAAGCAGGGTTTTAGCCCACGTTATTTTAAAACGTTGCCAGCGACGCAAGTTGATTCGCTCTGGGAAATTATGAGAGTTCAGGGCGGCTATCAAGCGGAAGTTTGGCAAAATGACGGTTATAATTTTTGGCTGATCAATCCTTCTAAACAGCCGGCTAACTTGTTGTTGATTCAGGCAGTCTGCGATGAAGAGAATTATGTTGTTTTTACCAAAAGTGAATTCACTGATTATTTTGGCCTCAGCGTTCGTTTTGATCCATGGTCCTTGGCAGTCAAATACCAAGAAGCCTTGCCCGCAGCCGTCAAAGACAAAAACAAAACCGTTCCCCGTAAGTGAGAGCGGTTTTTTATTTACCCCGTGAAATAATCCCGCTTTTCGCGGGATTCCGGCTAGGCCGGATTTCACTGGGTGAACAAAAAAACAGGGGAGACACACTCCCCTGTTTTTTTATATTTTTTAGATGTCTAAATTCTTCACCGCTTTGGCGTGGGTTTGGATAAAGTGTTTGCGGGGCGCCACCTCGTCCCCCATCAGCATTTCAAAAACTTCATTGGCCTTGGCGGCATCTTCCACATTGACCTGTTTCATGACGCGGGAGTCGGGGTTCATGGTGGTGCTCCAGAGCTGTTCGGGGTTCATTTCGCCCAAACCTTTGTAGCGCTGGATGCTGATTTTGGCCACCTTGGTTTTATTGGCGTCCTCTTTCTTGTCGGTTTCTTCTTGCGTCTCATCGCTGATTTCTTCTTCACCGTCTTCGGCCATAATTTCTACCGCAATACCGCCCATAGCTTTAATAATATCTTCTTTTTCCTGGTCGGAATAAGCGTAGCGGATATCGGCGCCTTTTTTCAGCTGATAGAGCGGTGGCTGGGCGATATATAAATGTCCGTTGTTAATCAGGTCGGGGAAATGGCGGAAAAATAAAGTCAGTAAGAGGGTGCGGATGTGCGCGCCGTCCACGTCGGCATCGGTCATGATAATAATTTTATGATAGCGCAGTTTCTCCAAATCCACCTGTTCGCCGATGCCCATGCCCATGGCAATGACCAAGTTTTTGATTTCATTGTTGGCCAGCATCTTATCCAAGCGGGCTCGTTCTACATTTAAAATTTTACCGCGCAGAGGTAAAATTGCCTGGAATTTGCGGTCGCGTCCCTGCTTAGCCGAGCCCCCGGCCGAGTCGCCCTCCACCAAATACAATTCGCAATCTTCGGGGTGCCGACTAGAGCAATCCGCCAGCTTGCCCGGCAAGGTCATGCCTTCCAAAGCGCCTTTGCGCAAGATGGCCGTGCGGGCCGAGCGGGCCGCGGCGCGGGCTTGGGCGCTTAAAACGCATTTGCCGATAATGGCTTGGGCTTGCTTGGGGTTTTCTTCTAGAAAATTGGTAAAGGCGTCGCCAAAGACTTGTTCCACGTAAGTTTTGATTTCGGCGTTGCCCAGCTTGCTCTTGGTCTGGCCTTCAAATTGCGGATTGGGCAGTTTGACGCTGACGATGGCGGTCAGGCCTTCGCGCACGTCGTCGCCGGTCAGGTTTTCCTCTTTTTCTTTCAGGAGATTTTTGGCGCGGGCGTAGTTATTGAGAGTGCGGGTTAAAGCACTGCGCAGGCCGGCCAAGTGAGTGCCGCCTTCGGGATTGATGATATTGTTGGCAAAAGTCAGGACGGTTTCGTTATAGGCGTCGTTATATTGCAGGGCCACTTCAATGCGGCAGTCGTTGACTTCTTTGTCCACGTAAAAAATGGTTTCGTTTTTCACGTCGTGGTTGCGGTGCAAGGATTTGACGTAGGTTTTGATGCCGCCTTCAAAATAAAATTCAAAGTTTTTCGGCCGATGACCCCCGCGTTCGTCCTTGATAATCATTTTAATTTTTTTGGTCAGATAGGCTTGCTGGCGCAGGCGGTCCAAAATTTTCCCCCAATCATATTCAATGGTTTCAAAAATGGTATTGTCGGCCCTGAAAGTGATAATGGTGGCGGTGTCGTCGGCCTTGCCCGTGGCCTTGACCTTGCCTTGGGGAATGCCCCGCTTGTATTCTTGCGTCCAAATTTTGCCGTCGCGGTGGATTTCGGCGATTAATTTTTCACTTAGCGCGTTGACCACGCTGACGCCGACGCCGTGCAAGCCACCCGAAACTTTATAACCGCCCCCGCCGAATTTTCCGCCGGCGTGGAGTTTGGTCATCACGGTTTCCAGCGCGGACATGCCCGTGGCTTTCATGGCTTCCACCGGAATGCCGCGGCCGTTATCATAGACGCGCACGAAGCCGTCTTTTAACAGAGTCACGTCAATAGCCGTGGCGTGTCCGGCCATGGCTTCGTCGATGCCGTTGTCCACTACTTCCCAAATCAAGTGATGCAAGCCGGAGGCCGAAGTGGAGCCGATATACATGCCGGGGCGTTTGCGCACCGGTTCCAAGCCTTCCAGGACGGTGATGGATTCCGCTCCGTAAGAGGAGTCTTTTTTGAGTTTTTCTTTGGCCATAAAACAAGTAAAATCCCCTTATTTTTGGGGTTTTTTAACTCTCTAAGAGGTTTTTATTCTTAAGGTAATTTTAGCAAAAAAAGAGAAAAAATACAAGGTCGCAGGTAATAGGTAATAGGTATTAGGTGGCAGATATCGGAAGTTTAACTATTACCTAAAACCTACTACCTATAACCTGATTAAAGTTTGGTGCTAAGGCTAAAAAATGCTATAATAAAGAAATACTAAAAATTTAAAAATTTTGCCTTTTGAGTTTTGCCTTTTGAATTTTCTTTATGTTTATTGATAAAAATCAAAACAGCAATCAGGGTTATGGAATGAAAGACCGGTTGCTTGATTTTTTGGCTGACAGGAAAAATATCCGCATTATTGGCGGGGCGGTTTTGTTGCTCATTATCATCGGCTTGGTCAGCGTTTATTTGGCGGTAGAGGCCAATAAGAAAAAAATAAAAATGCCGGCGCCCCAAGCAACCGCGCCCCAAGAACAGCTGCCCACTTTGGGCAAAGTGGGAAATGGCGGCGAGGCCGGCGACGGTCAGACCGACATCAAGGCCGAAACTCTGTTTTTCGGCAATTTTTATCACCCCTCAAACGAACAGGTTGAGGTTCAAGCCAAGGGCATCGCTCTGCCCACCAACATCAAAAAAGTCGCCTCCAATTATTATCCGGTGGACAGGGAAATCAGCCTGGTTAACGCCTTTGAGGCTATCAATACCAATGGTTTGGCGGTGATTGACAATCCTTTTGCCAAAGAGGCCAATGATTTTTACTCCGTTTATACCTTGCTTAATAAGAAAAATTTATCCTACTTGGTGACCGATGATTTTTTGCTGTATTATTATCAAAACGCCCTGAAAAATATTTTTAAAACCATAGAGGTGGACGTTTTTTATAAAGAATTTTGGGAGATTAACAAACAGATGTTTGAGACGGCCGATAAGAGCTATCGCGAGCGCTACGCCAAAGTGGGCCTGTTGAACGACCCGGTGCTGGAAGGCTTGCGCGCGGAAGCGGTGTATTTCGCCACCATGCTGGAAATTTTAAAACCTTTGCCCAAGCAAGTTTTGTCGGCGGCCAAGTCTTCGGTTCAGCCCAAGGATTACTATCAGAATTTTTTTTCCGACGCCGAGGCCAAATACTACAGCTTCACCGCGCCGGATTATCTGGCCGACACCATTAACAAAGAAATGGTCTTGATTAATCGGGGCATTCGCAACGAGACAGCGGTGCGTTCCCCGGCGCTCTTATATACGAGAGACTACCGTGAATTTGACGTGCCCAAGGAGTATTTAAGCAACAGCCGTTTGCGCAATTTTTACTTGGCCACAGTATGGGCCGAGTCGCTGTTCCCGCTTTACTATAAAAATAATGATTGCCCGGACTGCCTCCTGGATTACGAAGACTGGGTGATTAACCAGGCGGCCGCGCATTTGATAGCCAGAGACTTCAACGCCAATCAGGACTTGAAAAATCGCTGGGCCAAAATACATAAAGTCATCGCTTTTATGGGCAATCTGCGCCAAGAGCTGACTTACTTGGATTATCAGCGCTCTTTTATTGATTTGTTCGGCGACCCGAATTCCGCGGCCGCTCAAGCCTGGCTTAACGAGGGGAAATCAGGTTCGGCGCCATTTAAGTCTATTGAAGACGTTTTTGACGTGGCTAATGCCGGGCGTGACCAGGAATTAAAAGCTTTGGGCGACAAAATTTCCGGCCTGACTTTTGATATTTACAAAGGCGGCCTGGACCGGCGGACGGCTGACGGCAAAAAATATTCCGGCATGCGCATGCTGGCCGTGGCTTTTGACCCGACCAAGTATGTTTACGACCAATTGCTCTACGACCAAGTCGGGCCTTATATCAATTATAATTACAAAGTTAAAGACCCTCTCAATGTCACCACTTGCGTAGGCGCGGGCCGGATAGCCAGCCGTTGCCGGGCCTTCGGCTTGGACATTATCAACGCGGTTTTTGACGAGCCGATTAAGAACGCTTATTTCAAAACCAACACCGCTTATCAAAATTACGGCAACCAAGCGCCGGTCATCAGGCAGCATTTCGGCGGTTTTGACGCCTTGGGCTGGAATAATAATTTGTATTGGGCTTCCTTGGATTTGTCTCGCCAAATGCTCAATAACCATCGGGTGGCTAACTTGCCTTACACCGAGACCGATGCCTGGACCGATGTTGATTTAAACGCCGCCTTAGGCGCCGTGTTGAATTCCCGCCTGCCCGTTGACCGCTGGTCTTTGGCCATTAAAAAAGACACGGCCATTGCCACCGAAGCCAGTATTGTTAAGTATAATTACGTGTCCGCCAATTTAAAATTAATCAACGAATTGCGAGCCAAGACGCAGATGGTCTTTGATGTCTTTGTCGGCTTGGATTTGGTGCAGAGGAATAACAGCGAGTTCGGGCAAATTATGTCCGATTTGGATAATTTGAAAGCCATTATCGTCAAAGAGCTGAAAGGCGAGGATTTTTATTTCAAAGACTGGACCTTCTTGAATGAATTTACCGGCCGTTATTATTTGAATTCGGTGGCCAATAAGCAGTTAACTTTGACTTGGCCGGTGCCCCAGGTTAGACAAACCAAAAGCTTGGAACAAAGCATTGCCGGCGTTAAATTGTTGCTGGTGGCCGAGCATCATCAGGGCCGCGATTTAATCGTGGTCGGCCCGGTCTTTAATTACAAAGAAACCGTTAAATAATATGTCTTCGGATAATTTAATTGACAAATTGATAGCTTGGCCCGGCGCTTTGATTAATAAATTAAAGCCGTCCGAAGATATCGCGGCTAGAGTAAACCGCTATTCCGATTTGGAGGGCCTGTCCACCAAACAGCTCAATGTCGGCTTGTGGTATAAACAGCAAACCAAGCTGTTCTTTTTGGTAATAGTCTGGGCTTTGGTCGTTGTGGCTTCGGTGCTGTGGTCTTATTCTTTGTATTTTTTGGGCGATTATTTGTTTGTCGGGCTTAAGCAGGAACGGGAAAATTTAAGCGTTTTGAGCGAGTCCATCAACGTGGTGCATTATGATTTTGATTCCGGTTTGGCCATCGGGCGGGCGCAAGCTTTGCCTTTGGGCAATAATCATTATGATTTAATCGGCACGCTGGCCAATAAAAATGCCCAAGTCAGAGGCCTGTTCAATTATTATTTTTTGGTGGACGGTCGGAAGTTCGGCGGCGGTTCGGCTTTTGTCTTTCCGCAGGAAGAGCGCTTGGTGATATCTATCAACACCCAGATAGATTTTACTCCGACCACGGTGGAATTGGTGCTGGATAATTTCAATTGGCAGCGCATTAATCTCCATGACATACCCGATTGGCCGGCCTTTAAAACCAGCCACTTGGATTTTGCCATCAGAGATAAGGTGTTTACGAGCGCCGGCGAATCCGGTTTGAGCGACAATCTGGACATCAATCAGCTATCTTTTAATTTAGTTAACCAGACGCCTTTTAATTATCGGCAGGCTCCTTTTGTGGTTATCTTGTCCAGCCAGGGCCAGATAGCCTCGGTTAATCGTTATGTGGTTCTGGATTTCAAGCCCAAACAGCAAGAAGAGGTGACTCTGAACATTATCGGCAAATTGCCGCCCATCGACAATATTGAGGTGATTCCGGATATAGATATTCTAGATAAAGAAAATTTCGGACCAATACAGTAAGTCCGTAAAGTCCATAAAGTCTATAAAGTTCGTAAAGTAAATCCAAATTCTTCTGATTTGGATTTTTTTATCATTTAAAAATTTAGACATTATTTAAAAATTAAAAATTGGAAATTAAAAATTTGACAGCATGTTTTTATGCTCAAAATTGAAATCTAAGACCAATCTTTACTTTATGGACAACTAAGCTAAGATGATACTATGTGGGCTAAATTAAACACTTTGGTGAAAAATTTGGATTGGTGGCTGTTGACCTCGGTTCTGCTCTTGGTTTGTTTCGGCTTGGCGGAAATCTATAGCGTCAGCTACAGCCAGGGCACGGGCGAGCTGGTTAATTTCAAAAGACAGCTCTTGTCAGTCGTCTTGGGGCTGGTGATTATGCTGGTTTTGGTATTGACGGATTACTATTTTTTTTACAGTTATAACAATTATTTTTACATCTTGGCCGTCTTTATCCTGGTGGCGGTGCTGGTTTTCGGCAAGGTGGTCAATAATACCAAGGGCTGGTTTTCTTTGTTCAGCCTTAATTTCCAGCCGGTGGAATTGGTCAAACTGTTTTTATTGATATTTTTGGCGCGCTACTTCAGCGGGGCCTCTTTAAAACAACAGCCCTTAAGGCATTTATTCGTCAGCGGGACGGGCGTGGGAATTTTACTGCTGTTAATTATGCTTCAGCCGGACTTGGGTTCGGCTTTGATTTTGTTCGCGGTCTGGTTCGGACTCTTGATTTTTGTCGGTTTTCCCAAGCGGTATTTGGCCGGGATTTTATTGGTCGTGGCCATCGTCAGCGCTGTGAGCTGGCGCTTTTGGCTCCAAGATTATCAAAAAGAGCGAGTCTTGTCTTTTGTGGCTCCCATCAGTTCCTTGAGCCGGGACTACAATGTCAACCAGGCCATTATTGCCGTCGGAGCCGGCGGCTGGCTGGGGCGGGGGCTGGGTTTTGGCTCGCAATCCCAGCTGAAATTCTTGCCGGAGGCCAAAAATGATTTTATGTTCGCGGTTATTTCCGAGGAACTGGGGTTTCTCGGGGTGGCCATTACCCTGTTCTTTTTCGGGCTGATTCTGTTCCGCTTATTGAAAAATTTGCCTAAGATTAAAGACGATTTTGGCATTTTCTTCCTGCTGGGGGCGGCCATCTTGATTTTTATTGAAATGTTTACTAATATTGGTATGAATATGGGCTTACTGCCGGTGGTCGGCATTGGTTTGCCCTTTTTAAGTTATGGTGGCAGCGCCATGCTGGTTAATCTAATGATTATTGGGATCGCTGAAAGCATAATTGTGCGCTCCAAGATAAAGAATTATTAAAGGAGGTTTCTCCATTTATATTTATATTATGAAAAAAATTACCCTAAAGGCTGGTTCCAGAGACGGTCAAACAGCTAAGATGGTCAAAGTTGAACTGTATGGTCCGGGCGTGGCCAATCAGCATTTAGCCGTAGCCGAAGCGGAATTGAATAAAGCCATTGATGAAGCTCGAGGCGCCACCTTGATTGATTTGGTCGTGGATGGCGG
>Ga0172379_10008589_pt1 | contig 12820 bp, 16 predicted proteins | sample GrowelOW334metaG_FD_119756 | JGI IMG/M metagenome (GOLD analysis project Ga0172379, IMG submission 119756) | Groundwater microbial communities from an aquifer near a municipal landfill in Southern Ontario, Canada - Groundwater well OW334 metaG | ecosystem: Environmental > Aquatic > Deep... | reverse complement strand
TGCGCTGTTGTCGATATACGACATGGTTACCCCGATTGAGCCGATATCCGAAAACGGCGAGGCGATAATCGTTTTTGCGCCTGTCGCCGCGAGATACGCTGCCGAGACTCCTACTTCGCGTATCAGTGCCGTAAGCGGCAAGGAAGCGTGTCTGAGTCCATTTGCGATAACTTCAGCCGCAACGGGTGAACCGCCGGAAGAATCAATGCGAACAAGAACGCCGCGAATGTTCGGGTCAGCTTCCGCCGCGCGAAGCGCGGCGAGAGTGTCGTCGGGATTCGTCGAAGGTGGTGGGATGTTCCCGCTACCGTCTTGGTCCGCTCCGGCATAAGGGATGATGTTTCCTACTATCGGGATAATCGCGATATTACAGGAGCCGTCACTGACCGACGAACTCGCGTTATAGCCACTCCACTCGTCGTGCCACGAACCCCATATCCAAAGACAAATTGAGAAAGTTGCAATAACTCCTAATGCAAGAATGGCGTAACGCGCAACATATTGTCGAAGCGGAGTCATAAAAATTAAATATTTCCCTTTCTAATCTCTTTTCTAACTAAAGCGTTAAACGTAGAGAAAGAATCAAGTTGTTTCTTGAAGTCAGAATTATCAACACCTTGTTTTTCAACATAAATGTTAATTCTATTTTTTAGTTCTTCACGAAGTGGTCTATCTTCTCCTTGAGTATGAGTCGTATCTTCTGGGTTACCATATATTGGATGGTACTTTCTAACTACAGCTCCTGCCTCTTCACTTGTTTTTCCATCCTCTTCTACAACTTTTCTGAATAAAACCATGCGGTTAAGTTCGTCAAATTTTAACATCATCATTCTTTCAACATCGTTTGAATTCCACCACCACCTAATATCTTCATCTCGCACACCTTCTTTTCTCGCTTTTTCCAAAAAGCGGTGCATTTTTTCATCATCCTTTTCTTTCTCTAACATATTGTCTCCCATATTGGCTGGAAGATTAAATTTTTTAGATTCCTCGATAGCTAAATCGAGTAGACTTTCTGCCGTTTTGGCCGGCTCTGGATGATTATTTTTTTGAAATTCTTGAGTGTACAAATCAAGAAGTCCTTTTTCTATTTCATTATATTTACTAAAGAATCCCATATTATTTATTTTGCTTTCGGCCATATCTGATAAACCAATAAGCAAACATTATTACGAAAATAACACCACTAAAGAAAAGGATACCGATAAATAACGAACCCGTAGCACTTACATTTTCGGATTGATTGAAAAATTTGGCGAACGCCAAAAGTAAAAACCACCAATTATGGCCCATAAAATTTCCGAAAGTGTATTTCTCGTTCATAGCCATTTTAACAATTCTTCTATTATACCCTAAAACACCATTGTCATAGCTATTACCTCAACGCGCTGAGTTAATCGCCCGGCGACTACTTCGGGGTGTAAAACACGCCTTGACCGAGGGTGCCGTGCTGAATTATCGCCCCTTCCTTCTCCAACTCGTCCAAATACCGCTCGGCGGTTGCGTTAGATACTTCAGTCAGTTTCTCCACATCGTTATTTTGGATTTTCCCGTGCTCCTGTACGAACGCCAGAATCTTCTGTTTGTTCTCGGCTTTCTGCTCCATTTGCTTGGCGATAAATCCATCAGCCTTTCCTCTGCGAGCGAGGTACATTCCGAGCGTGATGCCGACGAGAGCGACGATGATTAGGATGACGTAGTTCATATGGGATTGATTGTACCTTGCACTCCTATGTCCTTCCGGTATTGAACGCCATTAAAAATATCGGACGAGATCGAGTCATACGCTGTCTCAAGAGCTTGCTCAAGCGTCTCTCCAGTCGCGGTTATCCCTAGCACCCGTCCACCGTCCGTAACCAACCGCCTTTCGTGAAGAGTCGTACCAGCATGAAAGATAACCACGTCTCGAGAAACGGCAGGGAGTGTTATTGATACTCCTTTCTCATATGCACTTGGATAGCCCTTGGAAGCCAGCACGATACAACATGCGTAATGGTCAGACCATTTTATCTCGAAGTTTTCAAGCGAGCCTGAGGCACACGCAGATAAAATATCAAACAAGTCACTTTCAAGGATTCGCATATACGACTGCGTTTCTGGATCTCCAAATCTCGCGTTAAATTCGATTACCATCGGCCCCTCTTTGGTCAGCATGATACCCGGGAATAAAACGCCCTTAAATGGACGGCCTCGTTTTTTAAGTCCTGTCAGTGTTGGGACAACGATTCGTTCGCGGATAAGCTTCATTTGCTCCTCGGACACAAGTGGCACTGGGGCAATAGTACCCATACCGCCCGTGTTCGGTCCTTGGTCGTTGTCAAAGATTCGTTTGTGATCCTTCGAGGCCGGAAACAGAATAGCATTGTCACCATCGCAGAAAGCGTGTACCGATATTTCGAATCCATCGAGATAATCTTCTATAACGACTTTGTTACCCGAATCACCGTGAACTCTCTTGTCCATAATCTCATCGATAGCTCGTTCTGCTTCTTCAAGTGTTCTTGCAATAACTACACCTTTCCCAGCCGCAAGACCATCAGCTTTCACGACTATTGGAAACTGCCGTCCGCGGACATATTCCAAAGCTTTTTCTGTCGTATCAAAAACTCGATAGCGAGCAGTCGGTATGTTTTCTTCCTGCATGAATTGCTTTGCATACGATTTCGACCATTCGATTTCGGCGGCATCTTTCGTCGGTCCAAAAACTCTGATACCCATTGCCTGAATCGAGTCCGACAATCCTTCTGCAAGATAATTATCAGGGCCGATCACAACTAGATCAACCTCATTAGTTTCTAACCATTTCAGAATCTCTTGAGATGTCCGAGCGTTTACATTCTCGCCGAGCAAAGCAGTACCAGCATTGCCGGGAGCGATATATAGCTGTGTGACTTTTAGAGATTGTTTTAACTTCCAAGCAAGAGCGTGTTCTCTTCCGCCAGCTCCTACGATAAGCACTTTCATATATGGAGTATGATACTATGCGACCGGATTAACAAAAGGAATCAACCATGAAAAAGCTCGTAATGGGAACAACGAACCCCGCCAAGATCGCACAAGTGCGTGATGCTCTTGCATCGGCAGGCATTCAAGTCGAGGGAGTAACAGACAAGAAGTTGCTACCCGAGGTTGTCGAGGACGGGGCCACAGTACAGGAGAATGCCCGCAAAAAAGCTGTTGCATACGCGAAGACTCTCGGGCAGACAGTAATCTCCATGGACAATGCTTTGTTTCTCGATGGTCTCGCGCCAGAAGAACAGCCGGGCATTCATGTGCGTCGTATCGGTGGGTCACTTGCGGCGACTGATGCAGAATTGCTCGATCACGGTGCTACGCTTGTGGAATCTCTTGGCGGTAAGGTAACTGGCTATTGGGAGTACGGTATCTGTATAGCCGATCCGAGTGGCAAGATATCGGAGACCACACTTCGAACGCCGCGTGTCTTCACTAGCAAGCGGAGCGACAAATCAGTACCGGGGTATCCACTCGAATCGATTCAAATTGATCCAGAAACCGGCAAGTACATTTCCGAGATGACGACCGAAGAAATGGCGACCTTTTGGCAGCGAACCTTGGGCGCGCCACTTTGCGCCTTCGTCAGTGGTGCACTCTAAACGAGTCCTTACGCCACCGTGCGTCGGGACTTGCTTTTTATTGTCCTCACTCTTTAGGTATAGAAACGGACAAACGTTTCGGCATTCTCTTAACAAGAACCATGCTCACGAATACGGTATTCGTCGCAACAAGGCTGGCCACATACAGAGTCGACTCTACAGAATAGTGAGTTATTGAAAGAACGGAAAAGAGATTAGAAATTGCACTACAGATATACAGGAATATGGTCTCGCTGTGAGGTTCTTCAAATGCTTTCCTGAAAGTCGGAAGAAATGCTATGAGGTCAATAATTGTCACGAGAATGATTGAGAGCGTTACATTGCTGGTGAATATCCAGACGCTGATAGCTATGAATGCGCCAATTAGACACACAGTATCGAAAACGGTTATGTTCTTCGTCCCGTATTTGAAAGAAAGCAAGAACACAATAAGAGAGACGAGCCCGAGAGACAAGACTCCAGCGGCGCTCCAGAAGGAATTTTCTCTCAGTATCGCCGCTGTCGCTGTGACTTGAAGGATTGTCCAGACCAGCCACGAATAGATATGCGGCGTTGTCTTTCTAGCTAGAATATCTCTGAGATATGGGTAAAAAGAAATTACCGCGACAACAACTGAAAGTGTCCCAAAGAATTGATGCCACGTCATATCACCTTATGCGAGATAAATCACCATTTAAAATGGTCGGGTTCATAGCAAGAATCTCCTCCTTGTACGAACAGGACTCATCTATTGGATTGAGCACGTAGATTTTCTTCTTGAAGTGAAGAGCGATAGCCATTTCACCGAGCACAGCACCACCGATATAACCTTTGATGCCTTTCTTCTCATAATTCAGAACGAGAACCGTATTTCCTCTCTCTATCTTATTGAAATGATGTCTGGTAAGGAACGTCTTTCTCTTATAGTCCTTCGGATTCTTGAACCACGTCTTGTAGGTCTCAACACGAAAGTCACCGCTCTTCTTCATTTTATTTGCCGTGAGCGGAACCGACACTGCAAATCCAGCTTTCTTTAAGACGGCTTCTGTCTCAAGCACTTGAGTATAGAAAGAGGCGCTTGAACAAATAGTGATTACCTTTTTCTCTAGCTTCTTCATATGAGGTCCTTGATCTGCTTGATAATTTCAATGCCGGTTCCGTCGAGAATCGAGGGAATGAATTTTGTCGCTCCCTCTTTTGAGATATTGAGAAGCTTATCGATGGGCCATGCTTCAAAACCAAGCGCTTTCCCTTCCTCAATCTTTAAGTCCTCAAGTTTCCCTCTGTAGCAATACGCGTATACATTCCGACGAGGATGATTGGTCATACCCGTCACATCATCGTGTGAATTGGTAATCGTTGTGCGAAGAAAAAAGAGGTCATTGGGTTTTATGTGCACCCCGGCTTCTTCCTCAGCTTCCTTGAGTGCAGTTTGTTCGTATGTATCGCCAACTTCCACATGGCCGCCGACGGTGGCATCAAGCAGATCCGGCCAGGTGTCTTTATCCTTGGCGCGATGTTGGAAAATAAGTTGTCCGTCTGGTGTATAGAACCAAACGTGAACCTCAGCGTGAAGAAGACCCTTTTCATGGATTTCTTGGCGAGTCGTCTGCCCTATAACATTACCTGCTTCATCAACAATATTTAAGATTCTTGCATCCATAATTATTTTATGAACTCCCGTATCGTCCTGAACAATTTCTCATAGCCCTGTGCATTGGGGTGCAGACCATCATCCAGATCGGTACCGATATCAATTACGTCAAAAACATCAATGAGGATTAGGCCTTCCGATTTGGAGAACTCTTTAAGGAAATCGTTATAGGTCTGTATAGTCTCATTCACAAAACGCGTGCCGCTTCCTCTTACGATAGCTTCGTCCACCTTTGTAGCTCCCACGATATAAATTTTATCGGTGTAGTTTCTGGCGAGTTTGAGGAGCATCCGCATATTCTGTTTATATTTTTCAAGCGGAATGATATTTTCAGTCTCGCCAGCAGGATATTTAGAATCATTAATACCAACAGCGAATACAATGACGTTCGGTTTGATTGCATCCGCTTCCACCGCAAAGCGTTTGCGCAGATTGTCTGTTGTATCTCCACACACGCCAAAGTTATAGACGCTGATATCGTCATCTATTTCGAACGATTTTCGCAGTCGCCCTACCCAGCCGAGAGCTTCGCTATCGCCTGCGCCATAAGTGATACTGTCTCCCCAGATGCCGATTTCCATACCACAACTATATCAAGTTTTCAGAACTTTTATCTTTCTTATAAAAAAGAAGCTCAAGAAAACTAAAATGCCCATTGAGAGAATTGCGTAGGAGTAACTTATCTTCCCAAGCGAGGCTGTGCTCGCTAAAACGACACTCCACGTAATCGGGCCTATGAGCGTCGCAAAGCGTTCGGCGAGAATATAGAAACTGAACGAGCTTGCTTCAACTGAACGATGAGTAATTTCCGCAACCATTGATCTGCTGATACCCCACATTGCGCCGAAAAGAAGCCCCGCAACGAGACAAGCGATTATGACGAGTTTGAACGAAGGGGCAAAAGCGATAATTGGAAATAGTATTGACCAGCAAATAATAAGCCAGAGAAGAGTCTTCTTACTTCCTTTTTTATCTGAAACTTTCCCTAAAATAATTGCACCGATTGCAGAAAAAGTAAGTATCCCTGCAGTTAAATACGTTTTAACTGCATCTGATGCGCCGTGCACGTTCTCCAAGAACAAGGGAAAATTATTTGAAAATGTTAAAAGTGCATCGCTGAACAAGAAATATCCGACGAGAAGGAAGACCAAATTCCTATTTGATAGAATTTGCCTAATGGTCTGGAAGATTTTTGCATACTCGTCGCGGATGCTTATTTTCTCTAAGGACGGCGTTGTCTCTCTTTCTTTGAACCAGAGCATCATAGGGAGCGCGAAGAGACCAAATAGGATTGTCGCCGGAAGAAGTGTCTGCGGACGACCTACCGTTCCAAAGAGATAAATAGCTCCAGTGGCGAACGGTAATGTTATGAGAAGCCCAATAACCTGACCAGCATAATTAAATCCTTGTCCCAATCCGGAGACATACCCTCGATTTGTCTCATCAGAAATGTCATTAATCATCGGGGTATAGAAAACGAAACTGACTATATAAAAATAGAGTGCGATAGTGAAAAGTACTACTGCGGATAACACATGAGAGGGCGCAAATAAAACAACAACAGATGTTGCTAAAAAGGTGATGAAGGTAAGAACGGTCGTCCAACGCACGCCGGACAGTTTGCGGCGGGTTATATCGAGACGTTGCCCTATAACGGGTGCGGTCAAGATGAATAAGATAGACGAAACAATGAGTGTCGCGTTGAACCACCAATCGGGTTTATGACTATCGACAACAAGCCACTGGGAAAAGTAGAACAGGAAAACAATCATAATGATCGAGTTGGCGAAGTCGTATAGTGCCCATAGGTAGATATTCCTTCTCATAAATTACAACTCACCATTTCTCAAGTGGCCAGACATCCATTGCAATCTCCTCATATGGATGCGTGCGTTTTATCGCGGCGAGCACATTACCGACAACTGTGGTGTCACAGGTTATTTCAATACGTTCTTCTTCAACTTGTTCCAACTCTCCGACCTTCCCTATGTGTGGATGTGCCCCTTGTTCCGGCATGAATCTACCAATGCCCCGGACCGAGAAACTACAAAAAGAATACTTACCAAGCTTGCCACCGCCAGCTTTACCTATAGCTTCGCGGACTTCATCTGCGTTTTTAATAGGCACATAGACGACGATTTTATGCTGAGACATATTATTCGAGTTCGAAGGCAAGTATACCGTACTCTTTTATTTTTTCCTCGTAGTTGGGATACGAGTAGTAGCGTTTCTTCATCTCCTCAATGGAGGTAATCAGTGGCATTATTTTCTTCAGAGGTAATTTCTTGATCATTGCTTCGGGGGTGGCGAAATGACAGACGCTTACGATTTGCTTGACGAAGCGGTCCTTCCCGCAAACAAACGTAATCGTATCTCCCTTTTGAATTTGCCGGTATTTAGCTGTAGCGGCCCTCGTCTCGATAGACTTGAGCCCGCTTCTCACTTCCTCAAATCGCACCTTATCTACTTGTCTAAATCGTAGTATCCAGTTTTTCATTGTTCTGATATTAGATTTCATCGAGAATCGCCGCTAGCTCGTCAATGAGCTGTGAGAACATGAGTTTCTGGCCACCTTGTAATTCAGGGCTGGCGAATACGTCTTCTTTGATGTCGCCGAGTTCTCGCTGAATAAAATTGATGCGCATCCAAGTTTTGAATTGCTCATTAGCTGATTTTTGCGAATAGAGACTGGATTGGTTGGCCTCAACGGAAGATGCTATCGTCCCAAGGTCAATCAGGTCAATTGCTCCCAGCACTCTCGTTTTTATCCGGTCGGGGATATGTGGAGTGGCAAATTGTATATGCAGGCGAGCTTGATTCTTAAATTCTTTAAGCGTTTTCTCCCATGAGAGGTCAACTTCGTGGCCGCGTTCAGGATCTCCCCGCAATTCCTTTTTGAATGGATTATATCCACCTTTCTCCGTCATAATCCTATTATATCGTGTTAATAACCCTCAGACGAGAACATTCTTTGCGATGGCGTAAAGATTTGACACCATAAACATTTTAGGTTAGATTCTTTCTAGAACAATCCGTTCTTCCAACTTCAAGGAGGCATCATGCCAAAAAATTGTTATCACCACTGTTCCTCACGAAAACAATGGCCGAAAATGCCATAGGTGCGGCAGTTGATGCTGCACAAAGTAATAGACTGGGTTTCTACCTCAAGCACAACATGTGCCATGTCGTTATACTCGTTCCAGCGATGGAAGATGATGGCGGGGTGGGCTATCCAAACTACCCAATCCAACCGCACCTGCTCGCAGAACTCAGTTTCGGCGAAAAGGAGAAGTGGCCGCATGACTTCAGCAACATTGCCCGGTGCAAGGCTCTCCAGCTTTGGCACGATCGCAATGACGGCGGCACGGACATCAAGCCGCACCTTCTATTCTCGGGCGACACGCCCTTCTGGGGCGGCGTCAAACGTGACGGCATTGTTGTGGCATGTTCGGGTGTTCAGCCGTGGTTCGATCGGATGATCGCGGGCATAACCGCTGACGTTTGTGTCGCACTGGCCTATAACGCATGGATGAAGAGTCTCGACAAAGCCAAGGGGGTCGATTTTGTGACCGACATGACCCCAGCCTCTTAAGGGCTGTCCGTTCCACAACTAAGGAGGCAAAATGAACCCGATACGTAGTTTTAGGCAACTGCCGAATATCATTAAGCGCAAGATTCGGCGACAACTAGTGAAGCTCGCCAAGTGGTATCTGAAATCAACTTACGGGTTTCGGTGTGCTCGCTGTCACTCCCCGACACCGGTCTTGCATATCGGCAAATTCTGCGACCACTGCCTAATTTCCGCATGCCAGCGTGTCCTCAATCCATCTGACATCTATTAAGGGAGGTAACCATGGGATTCTTATCGAGACAGCCTACGAGCAACGACATGCCCAAATCAACCAGCGGAAAAAGTCCGTGGCTTGGCGAAACCGAAGACGTTGACGAGTTCGTTCTGCGCTTGCAGGGGAAAATCAAGAAGTGCGCCGGCCCTTGCGGACGTTCAACGCACGTTAAGCACCTCGACAAAGACGGGCATTGTCCAGACTGCCACAAGTAGTCTGCCCGTGCGAACCACATAAGGGCCCCACTTCGGTGGGGTCTTTTTTATACACAGGTTCGAATATCTTCTATTCAGGGTAGCAAAATTATTGTGTTATTTTAATTTTGAAAAACACCAAAAACCCTCGCCCTGCCGCTCCATGCATTCACCCCCCCCGCGAATCCGCCGGAAGGCAAAAGAGAAATGCGCGGACAGGGCTCGGGGCCGCCGTCCGCGGCGGCGAGCCCGCGAGTCTGCGAGCGGGCGAGCGACCTAAAGCTCTTGAGCGTAGCGATTAGAGCTTGGAAGTACTCCTGTGGTGAGAGTTAGGGTTGGTGTTGGAAAAATGTTCGAACTTGGTCGTATAATGTAGCCCGAATAAAACTTGGGTCGGTTTCTGAAAAATTTTCCCGCGCGGCGCAGAGCGCCGCGTAGGGTGGAGAAGGGATTTCAGCCACTTCCTGAAGGGAGAGATGCAGATTCAAAATTCAAAAGCCGAACATTTTTTGGAGAGAGGATTTTTTGGAGGAGGAATGCGAATGCAGAATACATAGTGTGCTTGACCCGCCCTCCCGTTCGCGCACCAGCCCCTTCGCTGAAAGCTTTGCAATCAGTGAAGCTCCCTTAGTAGAGCCACTCCAATCTAATTCTCCAATCATGACGAGCAATCATATTCGTGTCGTTTGTAATGCCACTTGAGCGGGGGTCGGCCATTATCATACTTACTTGGAATCTCCTTTCAATATCAGTCGGCTCTGTTTTCCACAAAATCTTGCTTATAAATTTGCGTGTTAAATCTGCTATGTTTGGCAACTCTCCAACAATTTCATCCATTTGATCTTCTTCAATAGGAGTGAATTCTCCGTGTGCAATCTTACTGCGGACGGTGTACAAGGTGTATTCCTCGCCGTCTTTCTTTATCTTTTTTCTAAAATCTTTCACGAGAGCGTTTTCTGCACCAAATACAGCAGATAATGCTTCTTTCGTCTTACGATAATTACCCAAAATACATTCTTCATATGCTTGTTTCGCAAATTTTTCTGGATTGCTTTTCAATAGACCTGTAAGTTCTAAGTCGAGAATGCACTTATCAGTTTGAGATTTCTTTTCGTCCTTGGTTAAAGGTTTAAATCCATATTCTTTACTTGCTTCCATTTCGCCCGAATACAATTTGAGAGCTAGCATTTCAAGAGCGAGATAATAACTCAAAAAGCTAAACAGCTTATTACTTGAGCGGAGCCTATTTCCTACTTGATACCAACTAATGGCTCGATCTAGAACTCGGGAGTCTTCTCCTATGAATTTCGATACATACTCTATTGCGAGGTCGGTGTCTTCATTTGTGAGTTCAATTAAAGAGGAACCACCTCCTCTACCAGAGTATTTAAGTATCAATTCGTATTTTGCATTTAGACCGTAAGTCAATCGGTACAGGAGAACGTTAATTAGGTCGAGGCCGTTTTCAATTGCTTCTATACTTACCTCAGGAATTTCTATAGAGCAATCATAAACCTGTGAATTGGCAGCTGTATTATTTTCAAGATTAACGACTTGAATCTTCCGCATATGTAAATGCCCGAATTCGTGGTTAGTACCATTGTCAGGGTACGGGAAGATGAAATCTGATTTTACTAAAAATTCAATTACTGGTAGACCTGTCGCTAACATATATTGCAAACATCCCCTGATTTTTAAATCGGAGTTACCCGCCAGCTTCTCTCTAAGTTGCTTGTCTAGCTCATCAAAATTTCCAAAATACAATAAAGGTCGCCATTCTCCATATGGGTTATATCTTCTAGGGAGAGGCGTTGGATATACTGGTGGATTTTCATTCTCCTCCTTCGGCATATTTATTTCATCAACTCTCCGACTGACACTCCGATCGCTTTTGCTATCTTCGCAATAGTCGCCAGTGTCGGGTTCGTCTTACCGTTCTCTATGTTGGTAATAAAGCTACGGCCGACATCGAGCGCGCGGGCGATGTCGCCCTGCGAGATGCCTTTCTCTGTTCTGATTCGCTTCAGATTCTTACCGAGCTTTATTTGTTCGCTTTGCATTGCCCGCAGTATATTCTCCGGTATATTGCAATACAATGGTATATCATAATATACTACTCGTATGCGCTATTTTCTCTACGCACGCAAAAGCACCGATGTTGAGGACAAGCAGGTATTGTCCATCGAGGCGCAACTTGGGGAGCTTCGCTCACTCGCTAAAGACGAGAAGTTAGAAATCGTCGCGGAGTTTGTCGAGAAGCGGAGCGCGAAGATGCCAGGCCGTCCGGTGTTTAACGAAATGCTAAAGCGAATCCACAAGGGTGAGGCGCAGGGCATCGTGTGTTGGAAGCTCGATCGTTTGTCGCGTAATCCGGTGGACGGCGGGCAGATAAGCTGGCTCCTGCAGGAGAATATTATCCAGCATATCCGCACGCACGACCGGAGCCATTATCCGAGCGATAATGTGTTGATGATGTCGGTGGAGTTCGGTATGGCGAATCAGTTCATCCGCGATTTGAGTTCCAACGTGAAGCGTGGGTTGCGCGCCAAAGTGAAGCGCGGCGAATTCCCCTCGACTGCGCCCGTCGGATATTTAAATGATGTGCGCGCGAAAACGATTGTTATTGATCGCAAGAAATCCAAAGTGATCCGCGCCGCCTTTGAGCTGTACGCTAAAGGTAATTCACGGCTTGAAGATATTTCAACTTTTTTAGAAACGAACGGTATTAAGAGCCACCTCAACAACAGGACGCACAAAGATCGTGTGAAGTTCATCCTCTCCAATCCGTTCTACGTCGGCCTTTTCAAATACGGCGGCGAAATGCACGAAGGGCGACATACGCCGATAGTCGAAAAGCGACTTTTCGATAAGGTGCAAAAGGTTATGACCGAACGCGGACATCCGCAAAAGAACCACAGCAACCCGAAAGCCCTTTGCGGTCTTATGTGGTGCGGCGAGTGCGGTTGTATGATCACCGCCGAAGTACAGAAGGGTCACACCTACTATCGCTGTACGAAGAAGAAAGGTGTGTGCTCCCAGCCGTATGTACGCGAGGAGATACTAATACCTCAACTGGATGAGTTATTCCGGAAATACTCTATGCCGTCGGCGTGGCAGGAAGAATTTGAGAAACTCATCGCCGAGGACAAACAGTCGTCCTCGCATAAAAATGCCGCGTTCGTCCAAGAGTTGCGGGACAAAGTCCACGACATTTCCCGCAAGCTCGACCGCCTTACCGACCTTTATATCGCCCAAGACATCGAGCGCGAGGATTACCTCGCGCGCCGACGTGTGCTTGTGTTGGAGAAGAAGTCTGTGGAGGAGCAATGCGCTCGTCTCGAAGCGAACGCCGGACACTGGCTCGAACCGATGCGAGAATGGGTCAAAGAGGCGTCAATGCTAGACGAAACAGCCCAATCCGGAGATACCCCCTCCAAAAAATCCTCTCTCCAAAAAATGTTCGGCTCGAACCTGCACCTCTCCCATCAGGAAGTGGCTGAAATCCCTTCTCCACCCTACGCGGCGCTCTGCGCC
>Ga0172379_10008588_pt1 | contig 12824 bp, 10 predicted proteins | sample GrowelOW334metaG_FD_119756 | JGI IMG/M metagenome (GOLD analysis project Ga0172379, IMG submission 119756) | Groundwater microbial communities from an aquifer near a municipal landfill in Southern Ontario, Canada - Groundwater well OW334 metaG | ecosystem: Environmental > Aquatic > Deep... | reverse complement strand
GAAGGGTGCGTGATTGAATGTGCTTCCAGAATGATGAAAGGTGTAATCCCGGATTTAGAAACTGAAGTAATTATTGTTGATAAATATTATAACTTCAACAAAAATCTTTTCGCAATTAACGAAGTAACGGAAGATGAATTAATAAAATATAGTATTGAAGCAACGGACAACATTAAAACAATAATAATGAGTTAAAATCGAATGGAGGAAAATGAAATTAGATAAAGAACTTCAAAAACAAAAAGCGAATTATTTTTTAGAGTTGCACAACGCTCCTGAAATTCTGATTCTTCCAAATGTTTGGGATGCCGCGAGCACAAAAATATTTGAACTGGAGAATTTCAAAGCGTTAGGAACTACAAGCGCAGGCATTTCATCCGTATTAGGTTATCCTGATGGACAAATAATGACTTTTGATGAATCTCTTGTAATTATTAAGAGAATTGTCGAAAGTACTAATTTGCCGGTTAGTGTTGATATTGAAGCCGGGTATTCGGAATCAGTAGAAGGCGTTGTGGAGACGGCAAAAAAGGTATTGGAGGTTGGGACTGTGGGAATTAATTTAGAAGATAGTGTTGGAGGTAATTCGAACTATCACTCAAGTGCGCTTTACGATGTTCATTTTCAATGTGATAAAATTTCTGCAATTAGGGAAATGGCAGAAAAAGAAAATATTCACTTGGTCATTAATGCCCGTACTGATGTTTTCCTGGTGTCGGAGGATAACACCAATAATAAAATTGAGCAAGCAGTGAACCGGGCTAATCGATATAAAAAAGCCGGTGCTGATTGTATCTTTGTTCCGGATATGGGCGATTTGAATAAATCTGACATGACTACATTAGTGAATGAAATTGATGCCCCAATAAATATTATTGCCGGAGTAAATGCGCCGCCTATTCATGAACTTGAAAAAATCGGTATTGCTCGTGTCAGCTTTGGACCACGTATTATGAGAGTCGCATTCGATCTCATTAGAAGTATCGCAAAGGAAATTAAAAATCAAGGGACATACACACAATTTACAAGCGGAAATATTTCATATTCAGAAGTGAATAGTTGGTTTCAATAAATTAATCGGATATTCTAAAAGGTAAACAATGGAACTTATTATGGCGAACAAAGATTGGAATCCCGAACTATATTTAAAATATCATAATGAAAGAACACAACCATCTATTGATTTAATTTCGCGTATAAATTTTTCTAATCCGCGGAACATAATTGATATTGGCTGTGGTCCGGGTAATAGTACACAAATTTTGGTTGATAGATGGCCGAAATCAAAAATAGTTGGAATTGATAATTCACCTGCCATGATTCAAAAAGCAAAAAATGATTTTCCCGAACAAGAATGGAAAATTATGGATGCGAACAATATTGATATTGATGAACAATTCGATATTGTGTTTTCCAACGCTACCATTCAATGGTTACCTAATCATGAAATTCTGTTAAAAAAATTAAAGAAGTTGGTTTCTGAGCAAGGACTTCTCGCTGTTCAATTGCCTCTATTTTGGGATATGCCCTTGGGTAAATCAATTTCTCAAATAAGTCGAAACGAACACTGGAAAACTTTTACTTCTGAAGTTTCGGAATTATTCACCATTCATAATAGTTCTTTTTATTACGACCAATTATCAAAATTATTCAGTTCTGTTGAAATATGGGAAACTGATTACATCCACATTCTTGATTCTCAATTATCAATTCTAGCGATGATTAGGAGTACCGGTCTAAAACCTTTTCTTGAAAAGTTAGAAAATGATTATGACAAGATTAGCTTTGAGAGCGAAGTGTTTAATACAATACGGAAAGAATATCCTTTTCAAAAAAACGGGAAAGTATTATTTCCTTTCAAGCGGTTATTTTTTATTGCGGGCAATTAAAGTAAATCTTTCCGATTCTCCTCTTAACGTTCTGCACCAAACTATTTTTAATGATTTTATATTTTTCTCTTGACAATCACCATAATATTATATAATTTTGGAATAGTTCAATAAACGAAATATATGATTAAGGAAATATCGTGGACTCTTCCAAAGAAAAAGCTCAAAAATTAGCTGTCTATATCGATAAAATGATGGATATTGTCGTGAAAAGTCAATGTGCATGTTTAAATAGCGCTACCGCTGAACTAAGTATGCAGGAACTAAGGACCATCAAATTTATCGGAGATAAAAAGCAATGTATAATGAGAGAAATTTCTAATCATCTAATGTTAGCTGTTAGCACTTTAACTGCAATTGTTGATAAGTTAGTTCGCAAAAAATTTGTTGTCAGAAATAGGCAAGAAGACGACCGGCGTATTGTTAATGTAGAACTTACTGAAAAAGGTTTGGGAATTTATAACATTGATAAAGAGCATCATGTTCACATAAGTGAAGGTATGCTGAAATATTTGAACGGAGAAGAGCAGGATTTGTTGTTAAATCTCCTATCGAAAATTAATTCTAATCTCCAGAACGAGTTTCCACAAAAAGTGTAAATTAATTTAATAAAGCAGGATACACTGCTGTAGGTGGCTTATTTTGTTGTCTGATATTTCGATAAATGAACTATTTTATAAATGTATAATATAATAATCATATGATACGAAAAACAAATATCTAAAATTAATAATCGTAATTCATAAAAATTTTAACTAAAAATTTCAAAATAAAAGAAGAAAAACAATGAAAACAATCTTAAAAATATTTCCGGTTATTTTGCTTTTACTTTCTATAAATCTTGAGGCTCAAACTGTTTTAGATAAGTACCTTAAAGAAGGGATGGAGAATAATATAGTGCTTCAACAAAAGAAAATATCTTATGAGAAGGCTATTTATTCATTTAAAATTGCAACCAGTTATTTTTTCCCATCAATAAATTTGAACGCAAGTTATACCAGCGGAGAAGGCGGAAGGAGTATTTCTCTACCTGTTGGTGATTTGATGAATCCGGTTTATCAAACATTAAATCAACTTACCGGGTCAAATGCATTTCCTCAAATAAACAATGTGAATGAAAATTTATTCCCCAACAAATTTTATGACGTAAAGTTTCGAACATCTCTACCGTTAATAAATTCTGATTTAATCTTTAACCGTAATATAAAAAGTGAACAGTCACAAATAGCAGAGTATGAAATTGAGATGTACAAAAGGGAATTGGTAAAGGAAATTAAAACAGCCTACTTCAACTATTTGAGCGCTGAAGCCGCTGCAAATATCTATGACAACGCTTTATCTCTCGCAAATGAAGGGAAACGGGTTAATGAATCCCTGTTGAAAAACGGAAGTGGTTTGCCTGTTTACGTATTACGTTCAGAAAGTGAAATAGAAAATATCAAAACACAAAAAACCGAAGCGCAAAATCAATCTTTGAATGCAAAATCTTATTTCAATTTTTTATTGAATAGAAAGTTAGAAACTCCAATAGATTCTGATTTTTCTTTTGAAAATGAAATTGCGAAAGTATCAGCTAATCTTAGCACGGAGTATTCACTCTCCAAAAGAGAGGAGCTGATGATGCTTCAAAAAGGAATAAGTATCAGTCAATCAGTAGTTGATATGAATAAGTATTACTGGATCCCAAAAGTTAGTGCGTTCCTTGATCTTGGCGCTCAAGATCAGAAATGGAAATACAATTCCAAATCCCAATACCATTTGTTCGGAATCCAACTTGATGTTCCCATCTTCGAATCTTTTCGGAATTATTATAAAATTGAAGAATCTGAATTAGAGCTTAAAAATGCTGGTCTAAATCGGCAGCTTGTATCTAATCAACTTCAATTAAGTGCAAGTGTTGCAACAAATGGATTAACAACAGCAAATCAGAATTACCAATCATCTTTAAAACAATTTGAAGTCGCCCGGAGTTATCACAATCTGGTAATGAAGGGTTATCAAGAAGGAGTAAATACTTTTTTAGAGACGATTGATGCGCGGACTCAGTTGTTGAATTCGGAGTTATTGGTCAACATCAACAAATATAAAATCATGATAGCCTCGGCAAATTGTGAGCGAGAAAAAATTTTTAATAAAATTGATTATTAAAAGGAAAATATAGAGCCATGAAAAAAATAATAATATTAATAGTCGTTGTCGCAGTAAGCGTTGTATTTATTACCGCACATAAAACCACCAAAGAGACTTACTCGATGGACGAGCGGATACCGGTTAGAGTAATGGAATTAACAAAAGAAAATGTTAATAAAACTATTATAGCTTCCGGGCAATTTACCACCGAGGATGAAACATTTCTTTCTTTTAAGACTGGTGGAATAATCAAAGCAATTTATGTTAAAGAAGGCGATGCCGTGCGGAAGGGACAAATCTTAGCGACTCTTGAATTAACTGAAATTGACGCAAGTGTTTCTCAGGCAAAAGCGGGATATGAAAAAGCTTTGAGAGATTATAATAGAGTAAGCAGTCTTTACAAAGATAGTGTGGCCACTCTTTCTCGATTCCAGGATGCAAAAACAGCATTAGAAGTTGCAACTCAACAATATAACATTGCTAAATATAATTTGAATTATTCTTCAATAAGATCAATTGACAACGGATTCATTCTCAAAAAATTTGTGAACGAGGGGCAGATGGTTAGTCCTGGAATGCCGGTTTTACAAACTAACGGTGCCGGAAACGGTAATTGGATATTGAAGGTTAGCGTAAGTGATAATGAATGGTCGGCTATCAAATTAAACGATCATGCTTCAATTGAAGTTGACGCGCTATCTAATGAAATACTTCAAGCGGTCGTTTACAAAAAGTCAGAGGGAGTTGATCCATCTTCCGGAACGTTTTCTATTGATCTCAAATTAATTTCTAAACCTTCCGGAAAATTGGCAAGCGGTTTGTTCGGCAAAACAAAAATTACCCTTTCACAATCACAATCATCTTGGATTATTCCGTACGAATCAATATTAGATGGAGATAGAAATTCCGGTTACGCTTTTATTACAAATGACAATCGTACCGTACAAAAAGTAAAAGTGAACATAACAGATATAGTTGAAGACAAAGTAATGATTGACAGCGGACTTGAAAATGCTCAAGCGCTTATCACTTCAGGGAGCGCTTACTTAAATGAAACCTCAATAATTAAAATTGTAAAGTAGAATAAGAGAATAGAAATGAAAATATCAGAATACGCTGTAAAAAATCCCCAACTAACACTTTTAATTTTTCTTATGGCTGTTGTTGTTGGACTAACTACAATTCTAAACATGCCAAGGGCTGAAGATCCGGAAATTCCAACGCTTGTATTTCCGGTTGTGGTGATTTATCCCGGCACTAGTCCAAAAGATATGGAAAATTTAGTCGTTGATCCGCTTGAGAAAAAATTATCAAGTTTAGAAAATATAAAAAAGATCACCAGTGAAGTAACGGACGGGTTAGCTGTTATAATGGTGATTTATAAACACGGAGTTAATGGTGACGACAAATATCAAGAGCTGATTAGAGAAGTTGATAACATGCGCCGCGAACTTCCACAAGATATTTACAGTATAGACATTCAAAAATTAAATCCTTCAAATGTAAATATTTTGCAATTAGCGCTTATTTCTGATAACGCTCCGTTAGATAAAATCAGAAAAACGTCTGAGGATTTGAAAGATGAATTAGAAAAACTGCCGCAGTTGAAAAATGTAGAAATCCATGGATTACCAAAAAGAATTGTTCGCGTTGAACTTAAACTCGATAAAATGAGCAGCATGCATATACCGCTTAGTCTTGTTCTGGCAGGTATTCAAAGTGAAGGTATTAATATTCCCGGAGGAAATGTAAAAGCCGGAACAAAAACATTTAATATTAAAACCAGCAGCAATTATAAAAGTGTTGACGAAATCAAAAATGCAATTGTATATGAGACTAACGGAAAAAATATATTCTTAAAAGATGTAGCAGATGTTTATTTTGATTATGAATCCAGTAAATACATCACGCGTTTGAATACCCATCGTTGTGTATTTGTAGTTGCAGCACTAAAATCCGGTGAGAATATATCTCAAACGCAAAAAATTTATACACCGGTTATCCAAAAATTCAAATCAACTTTACCCCAAAATATTGATTTAGTTGCTCAATTCGATCAAGCAGATAATGTAAACAGAAGATTAGGAGGATTAGGAATTGATTTCCTAATTGCTATCGGGCTTGTAGCTTTAACGCTTCTTCCGTTGGGTAATAGAGCAACTACAATTGTTATGATTACGATTCCTCTTTCGGTTTCAATTGGAATAGTCATTATTTATCTATTTGGATTCACACTCAATCAGTTAAGCATAGTAGGACTTGTTGTAGCTCTCGGTCTGTTGGTTGATGACAGCATAGTTGTTATCGAAAATATTGAACGATGGCTGCGTGAAGGTCATTCAAGATTAGAAGCTACAATAGAAGCCACTAAACAAATTGGTGTTGCTGTAATTGGTACTACAGCTACATTGATCATCGCCTTTCTGCCGTTAGTGTTTTTACCGGAAGCATCCGGAGATTTTATTCGAAGTCTTCCCGCTGCCGTTATTGCATGCGTATTTGCTTCAATGATAGTTTCACTAACGATCATTCCGTTTTTATCAAACAAGATTTTAAAAGAACATGACAAAAATTATGAAGGAAATATTTTTCTCCGTGCATTCAGATCAATAATCAAAGCTACGTATTCAAAATTTTTAGATAAGGCACTTAATAACCCTGTAAAAACATTATTAATTGCTGCGGGTATATTTGTCGGATCATTAATGCTTTTTCCGGTTATCGGGTTTAGTCTTTTTCCGGCTTCAGAAAAACCACAATTCTTGATTGATATTACAACGCCTCTCCAATCAAATATTGATTACACAAATAAAATTGCATCTGAAATAGAATCCGAGCTAAAGAAATATCCGGAAATTAAATATGTCTCTACAAATGTTGGCAAGGGGAATCCCTTTGTTTACTACAACGTTGTTCAGAAAAATGAAACCTCAAATTTTGCCCAAATGTTTGTTCAATTAGATAATGACTTAAGCCCTGCTAAGAAACTTGTTTTGATTGAAGAGTTAAGAAAAAAATGGTACACTTATCCCGGTTCAAAAGTGGAAGTAAAGAATTTTGAACAAGGAGCGAATATGTCAGCTCCTGTTGAAGTTCGAGTGTTCGGTGAAAATTTGGATACGTTGCGATTACTTGCGGCGAAAGTTGAAGAATTACTTAAACAGACCGAAGGAACAATTTACGTAAACAATCCGCTTAGCAATCTTCAGTCTGATATTCTTGTAGATATAAATAAAGAGAAAGCTCAAGCGCTCGGAATACCCACAATAAATATTGCCAAAACAGTGCGACTTGCAGTCGCCGGTTTTAATATCGGCAAATTAACCGACGATGAAAGTAAAAACGTTGATGTGTTGGTAACTAACTCCAAAAGAAATATTTCATCATTAAGTGTATTTGAAAATCTTTATGTAAATAATGCTCAAGGTGGAGCCGTGCCGTTATCTCAGGTTGCAACTTTAAGATTGGAGTCTTCTCCATTAACAATAAATCATTACGATAAAACGAGAATGGTTTCCATCTCCGCTTCGGTTAACAAAGGATTTCTAACTGATAACGTAATTAAAAACGTAATTGATAAGATGGATAATTTTAACTTTACCAAAGGTTACCATTATGAAATGGGGGGAGAATTAGAATCAAGAAACGATTCATTTGGAGGATTTGGTACGGTGATAATTGTTACGCTATTTCTCTTCATCATTGTATTGATATTAGAGTTTAAAACTTTCAAAAGCACGTTGATAGTTTTGTCGGTAATTCCTTTGGGAATTGTCGGCGCAGTATTGGCATTATTGGTAACCGGCAATTCACTTTCATTCGTTGCAACTATTGGGTTGATAGCATTAGCCGGAATTGAAGTTAAGAATACAATTCTTCTTGTTGACTTTACAAACCAGTTGCGCTCCAAAGGTGCAACATTAGAGGAAGCAATACATGAAGCTGGTGAAGTTAGATTTTTACCAATTGTCTTAACGTCATTAACTGCTATTGGCGGATTAATGCCGATTGCAGTTTCCACAAATCCGCTTATTTCTCCTTTGGCAATTGTAATTATTGGAGGATTGATCAGTTCAACTCTTCTCTCAAGAGTTGTAACGCCGGTTGTATATAAACTCTTACCTCCGAAAATTGAAAACTAATAAGTATGATCGTTAAAAATAATTTTGATAAGGATAATAACAGATGCAGAAAAGATCAATTTATATAGCAAGTTTTTTTATTGTTCTATTTTCAGTAATATACTTTACACTTCCAACTATAATTGATTTTATAATTGGGTCTTCACATAATCTAATTCAAGGAAAACAACTTACTGAATCAGTAAAATTTTTCTTAACTCATGTTCCGACCTTGTTGATGCTGCTTAGTGTTGCAGTATTTGTTATAAGTATTCTCCGTTCCTACATATCAAGAGAAAGGTCGATGAAACTTTTAGCTTCTAAATCTCTTTTTAAAGGAAACGTTCTTGCAAGTTTAATCGGTATTATTATGCCATTTTGTTCTTGCGGTGTCGTGCCTATGTTTCTCGGACTTGTACAAGCAGGTGTTCCGCTCGGTGTTTCTCTATCGCTGCTTATTGCCGCTCCCATGATTAATGAGATCGCATTGATTTTATTATTCGGGTTGTTTGGGTGGCAAACTGCACTCCTTTATGTTTCAACAGGATTGATAATTGCCATTACTTCCGGATATATTATTGGAAGATTAGGGCTTGAAAGATATGTCGAAGACTGGGTTAAATCTATTGGTGAATTAAATGTAGAGTTGACCGAAAGTAAAAACGAATTGACCTTTACCCAAAGAATTGATCTTGCTTTTGTAGAAGTTAAAACAACTGTTTCTAAAATTTGGTTATTTATTATACTTGGAATGGGAGTTGGTTCAGTTCTCTATGGTTATGTTCCCGATTCTTTTATGATAGGGATGATGGGGAAAACAGAATGGTGGTCGGTTCCTTTGGCAGTACTTGTCGGAATTCCTTTATATATGAATTCGGCTGGAATAATTCCTATTGTTCAGGTTTTGTTAAGTAAAGGCGCTGCGCTTGGAACGTCGCTCGCATTCATGATGTCTGTGATTGGATTATCTCTACCGGAAATTCTGATATTACGGAGAGTATTAAAGCTTCCTCTCATTTTAATTTTTGTCGGGATTATAGCAATCGGCATTACTATTGTCGGATTTCTTTTCAATTTGATCTATTAATGAAAATAATGATGAATTAAAAAATCAGCTGTCTTAGGCATAACGAAGTAAAATCAGAGAACTTCATGGAACCTCCTTACGGACAGCTGATTATTTTTACCATAACATGAGAAATGCCATAAAAAAATATTCCAAATAATATGACGGCAGGAAAAGTGCTTCTTGTTCCAAATTTAATTTGAAGAATAAACTTTAAACAATTAATTCAAAAATATTATGGAGAAAAATATGAACGCTGAAGATTTAACTACAAAAACGAAAGTAGAGGTTATGCTAATAAAAGGCGGCTGTTGCTCAAGTACTTCCGGTGCAAATTCAGTAGTTGAAAAATCAAAAACATTATTGCATGAGATCGGTTCTGAATTAAACCTCGATTTTACTATTAAAGAAATATCATTCTCGGAAGCACTGAGTGGTCCATATCCACCGGAATTAAAAACTAAAGGTTGGGAAATATTCAGCCGAAGTGGCATGACCTCCATTCCAATGATAATTTTTGCTAATGAAATAATCTCTACCGGTTTGCCGGATAAAAATGTAATAAAAAAAGCTTTGAAAAATTAAAACATGATTCAAACTGGGAATTAGATGAGGTAATTAATTACTGAAAAATGATATGATCTAATTACTCGAATGAGTTTCCAAAACTTATATGAATGGATAGACAATCGGAATAGGAAAAATAAATTTGGGCATGAAGAACTGTAACCAAGTATAATATATTAACTAGGAACAAAAAATCAGGCCAACAAACTTTGAAGAAAATTGTTTCACTTATCCTAATTAACTACTTTAAAAACTACTTCCGTCCGCGTAATCTCTTATTATTTATGAGCATACATTTTTAATCATAATCATGGGACGTTCCTTTGTAATCAGCAGGTTGCGGGTTCGAGTCCCGCAGGGTGCACTTATAAGTGCGGGATCAATTTGTTTCCGCACTTTTTTATTTTAAATCCTCAAGCCTTTTGTCGTACGAAAAAGCCTCTTATCGCAAAGTGAAGAATTTCATCAAAAAAAAACTTAAATTAATTAAGCATTATGTTTTCGCTTATTATAATTAAATATTTTTTTAATTCTCTAAATGATATTTTGCTGATAAATTTTTATGTACAAACAGATGGCGCTAATCAAAGATTTGTCTTCTAATAAAGAAAAAACGTTTTGGTTTTTACAAATCTCGGGTTGGACATTATTTTATTTTCAACATGTCTTTGTCTTTAGCGGCATAATAGATTTTACTGTTAACAGCCTATTAAACAAGACCATAACCTGGGCAATAGGATTTGTAATTTCCATTTTGCTGCGTTACCGGTTAAAAAAAATAGATTTCCTAGAATACTCCTTCATTTCGCTTTCAATAATAATTTTTGTTTCATCTTTTGTTTGCTCAATAATTTGGGAAGGGGCTTCTCTTGTTACCTTCGAATTTGTTCAGTTTCTTAAAATTGAATTAAGAGATATTACTTTCTGGACTGTTGTGGTTGGTGTATTCAGAAATAATGTGGTCTTTATTGGCTGGAGCGGATTGTATTTTGGAATCAAATTCTGGATGGAATGGGTTTCACAAAAAGAAAAAACTGATAACGCTTTAACATTAGCGCATAACGCTCAATATGAAATGTTGAGATATCAATTAAATCCTCATTTCCTTTTTAATACGCTTAGTTCCTTGAGAGCTTTAACTTCGGAGGAAAACGTAAAAGCTAAAGAAATTATCACCAAGATTTCTGAATTCCTCCGCTACACTTTAATAGAGAGCGATAATAATGAAGTTCCGCTCTTGAATGAGATTGAAGTAATAAAAAATTACCTGGATATTGAAAAAATAAGATTTGAAGACGAACTGCTTGTTGAGTTCGACGTTGATCCGGCTGCTGAAACTTGTCCAATACCGATTTTTCTTATTCATCCTTTGGTAGAAAATGCGATCAAACATGGAATGCAAACGAGTCCGATTCCATTAAAAATTATTATTACCGCCAAAATGGAAGAGGAAATTTTATATGTTAGCGTAATTAATACCGGAAGTTGGATTGAGCGAAGAGAAAAAAATTCAACCGGGAAAGGACTTGAGAATATTAAGAAGAGACTGGAAATTTTTTCTCCTGCTCACCATAACTTCGAGGTTATAAAAAATGCTGATTCGGTCGAAGTGAGATTATCTCTTAAAACAAGAATTAATAAGTTTTAATATGACGCCAAAATACAAAGCAATTATTGTAGATGATGAAAAACTTGCCAGATTGGATCTGCGCAATGTACTGAGCACTTTTGAAGAGATTGAAATTATCGGCGAAGCAAACAATGTAAGTTCTGCAGAACTATTAATTAATAAATTACATCCCAACCTTGTATTCTTAGACATTCAGTTACGGGGCGAATCGGGTTTTGATTTACTTGATAAAATTGATTTCGAATTAGATTTTGTATTTGTTACCGCATATGATAAATATGCCATCAGAGCATTTGAAGTGAATGCTCACGATTATCTTTTAAAACCCGTAAGTCCCGAAAGAATGCAGAATACAATAAAAAAATTAGCTCATGATGCAGAAAAAGAAACGGCAAACTTTCGCCGTTTAAATTATGATGACGTGATCTTCCTAATGCTGAATAATAGATACCGGTTTTTAAGAATAGACACCATTGTTGCAATTACTTCAGACGCAGACTATTCATACGTTTATACAATTGACAAGACACATTCAATTACAAGAAAAACCATGAAAGAATGGGAACACCGGTTGCCGGAGAATCATTTTTGCCGTATTCACAGAGAAACGATTGTCAATTTGGATTTTGTCTCAAAGATAGAAAAATCATTTTCTAATTCGTATCAAGTTTACCTTAACGGATTTGAGAAACCTCTTCTTATGAGTAGAAGGTATGCTTCGAGAATAAAAGAAAAATTTGTCTAACCATAAATATTTTAAGGTGATCAAATCATTTTACCACATTTCGCAACCATTTACCACTTATCGCATTTAGATTTTAAACATGATTTTCTTTCTCTAAGTTCATAACCAAATATCTGATGAAAATTATTTCATCAGTTTCGTTCAATGACAATACAGTGAATTCTTCAGTTCGTCAAAAGCAAACTTAAACGTGACAAATAAAGGAAGTATCAATACATTCATTAATTAATCTAAGAGGTATGCTATGAAAAAAATAATTACTTTTCTCGGTATTCTTGTTTTCTTGAGCACGGAAATTACTATTGCGCAAACGGTAATTTTCACAGAGAATTTTGAATCAGGTTCAGTGAATGCAGCATGGGCGACATATTATAAAAATGAAGATATGCTCGTTGCCAAACCAATGGCGAACGCACCAAAAGCACTTGCAACCGGTGGAAGTTATGTCGGTTTGCTTCAAGATATCGATGGTACTTACACCGGCTCTGCCGTAGCGACTGCTGGAGATCTTTCTTTAAAAGATTATTCCATCGAAGCTGATGTTTATTGCTATGTAAGCAACGCCGGCGGATCAGCTTATACCGGACTGGTTGTATATGCCGATAGCACTAAAAGAGATTTTTTTAAAATACGTGCGGATTTTGATGCAAGTGATCGTGTAAATTTATCAGGTCTT
>Ga0172379_10008587_pt1 | contig 12824 bp, 10 predicted proteins | sample GrowelOW334metaG_FD_119756 | JGI IMG/M metagenome (GOLD analysis project Ga0172379, IMG submission 119756) | Groundwater microbial communities from an aquifer near a municipal landfill in Southern Ontario, Canada - Groundwater well OW334 metaG | ecosystem: Environmental > Aquatic > Deep... | reverse complement strand
CAAAATACCTGCCGCTTGTTGTAACATCTTTTTAAATTCTGCCATCTTCATGATTTTTCCTCCTGAAATATATTCTGTTTATTTTTTCATTATAATTTGCACTCTATAGTAGAGCGTTGTAACGAGCTAATGTTATATTTAATAGCTTTTATGAAGCTATATTGATTTTAATAACAATTTTTTTCTTGATTTTACCAATATTAGTTAAAACCCAATAAAAAAGTGTTATTCACAATAACACTTTTATGATAGCACTTTTTAAAAAAACGGTCAATAGCTACTAATTTTAAGTAAAAATAAGCCGAGGTCTTAGTGATACCTCGGCTTTGATAAATAATTTTTGACGCTAAATTTTCTCCTTAGATGTTCTATAACACGCTCACCCAGCAATCCGCTCCAGCATTTTTTTCGATCAATGGAATTCTATTTGTAACATCCCTTTTAAACCCCAGTTTCATAAACCATGGATAAATCGGCAAACAAAGAATATTTTCTTTAATATTAATAAATACTCCTTGGCACATTTTTGTCGCCGCGTATTCTAAGGCGTGCTTTAGTAATCGCTCCATAACATCAGAATTTTCATATCTTGGAGTAACAACTAAACAATCAACCTCAAGCATTTTACAATCAGAATGATCGGTAAGCTTCATACACCCATGTATATCCCCATCCACCGAAAACACCCAGAAGTCATCAAGCGCTTTGGCAATCGACACTGAATCAAAACACGACTTAGAAACCGCCTCTCTTAAAATTTCCAAAACATCATTTATTTCGTTAGCTGTCGCTCTTCTTATCTCCTCGTAAGTCTTGGAATAAATCATGGTACCCACGCCATCGCAAGTGAAAACTTCCAATAGAAGATCTCCTTCTTCGCCGCCAATTATGTGAACTCGATCGATACCGAGATCGCAAGCTTTAATCGAAGCTTCCAATTTATTGCGCATAGCCCCGTTAACCGCGTTCGGTTTTGCTAGAAGCCCGCGCGTATCATTAATACTTAATTGGCTAATTAACGTATCAGAAGGATAAAATACGCCTTTGGCATTTGTTATGAAAATTAACTTTTGCGCTTTTTGCTTTACTGCGATATTCACTGCGGTATTATCATCTACACCGCCCAATCCCCGTTCAATTTGGTAAAGCTCAGGTTCGGAATATACAACTATCACTTCCATGCCGGCTTGCCTAATTTTAACGATATCGCTGAATATTCCTCTTTCCGACGCATTCACAGCTATTTTGTCGTCAACTTTAACCACAATACGCGAGCCGTGAAATTGGCAGGCATAATTTAAGGTCTCTCGAATTATTGGTAATCTTTTCATAAACCATCCTCCCTTCAACAACAAATTGATCGTATGGCCTTAACATACATATCTACGATTTCCGGTTGAAAATATTTATACTCCACAAACTCATTCTTTGAGTGCGCCTGAATAATACTTCCCGGTCCCCAAACTATAGACTGTGCTCCTCCTTTGTTAAAAATGCCCGCCTCCGTGTTGTAAGGTTGTGTGATGGCTTTCTTGCTGGTAATTTCCTCGGCAACCTTTACGATGTGAGAATCGTTCGGAGTTTGCATCGGTGGTGTCGGCCGTCGCGTTTTTATAAATTTAACATTTACCTTACCATATTTTATGCCAATCAATTCGTTTAAGACATTAAGAATCTCATCAGAATCTTGTCCGGGTATGGTTCTGATCTCCATTTCCAACCGACAATATCCAGCTAATATATTTTTACTGGAGATTGCCTGAACTATTTTATTTCCGTCATTATACTGCCCATCAGTGGAAATAACTCCTATGTTCAGTGTCGGATAAGGGGGATGAAAACGGTAGTCCTTAATTCCTTTAAGTTTCTTCTCTAGATTAAAAATTTTTTCAAGTACTTCTACAAGCGCCGGAATGACGGAAACGCCGTTGTGTGGATCGGAACTATGCCCCGGTTTACCATATAACTCAAAACGAGGATAGACATAACCTTTATGAGCATAAACCGGGATCATCTCTGTAGGCTCGCCAACAATAATATAATCGGCGATATGCGTTTCCATTTTAACAAGTTTGCGAGCGCCCAGACAACCGACCTCCTCATCACTGGTGAAACAAAGAGCAAAAGGATGTTTTAAACCCTCTTTCTTAATTGCTTCTCCGGCCTTTATGGCTACCGCTAAAAAAAGTTTCATGTCAGCAACACCGCGGGCACAATAAATACCCTTGGGATAGTCTTGTGTTTTCCGAAAAGTCAATTCAAGCGGATTGCCAAAATGCTCTTCATCCCAATTACCGTTAACACCAACTGTGTCCATGTGTCCCGAGAAGGCAAGTTTGCTCTTACCCTCACCTTTACGCGCGATCAAATTAACCTTTTTAAGCTTATCAGTTTCGTTGGTGTAAGGATAAAATTCAATTTTAAATCCACAATCTTCAAGATAGTTGCTGATGAAGTCAGCCATATCCTGAGTGCCGGATTCACTGGTTACCGTGTTAAAACTTACTAATTTTTTCGTTAAATCTAACAAATTCATGGCTGCCTCCCTTCTGTTTTTTTGGTTGATTGATTGTTTGGTTGATTGTGTTATTCTGTTTTAAAGAACGCTGATATTAACCATAATTAACTATAAACATAGCCAAAAACAGCTATTAATATATCAAATTATTATAGTTTATTTACTTATAGAAATCAAGTGCTATAAGTCACGCTTGCCTTATTAGAGAGATGATAAATATTTTATTTATCTTTAAACATTTTTACGTTTATTTGCTTTTTGGAAGCTAAATTCTTCGCGCTCACTCCTAAGATTCTTAAAAAGCCTTCTGAATCGGCATGGCTGAAGGCGCCGATTTTTTCCATTGAAGCGTCTTCCACCGAATAGAGATTATGAGGAGCGTCTTTAGCTTCTTTGAAAAATATCTGGCCTTTATATAAATCAACTGAGATGGTCCCATCGGCCAGATCGCTAAAAGATTGAATCGCCGACATGGCCGCCTGGCTGCCGGTATCATACCAATAGCCTTGATAAATTTGTTCGCCGATATAGGCGGACAAGGGCTGGAACAGACGCCTGGCGCGGCGGTCCAAAATTAACTCCAGTAAATATTCATAACATTTGCCTAAAAGTACAATACCGGGCATTTCGTAAACGCCCCTGGATTTAATTCCCACGAATCTGTTTTCCACTAAGTGGCGAGCAATACCTACGCCATGCTTGCCGCCGATTTTATTGGCCTGATTAATCGCTTCGAATGGTTTAACTTTTTCTCCATTAATTTTAGTGGGCCAACCAGCTTCAAAGGTTACTTCAAAAGATTCTTTTTCATTAGGTGCCTCGGTCGGCATAACGCCCATTTCCGGTTCAATAAACATTGCAGGCACATTCAAATATTCCAGTTTGCCGGCTTCATGAGTTAAGCCTAAAACGTTGGCGTCGGTGCTATACGGCTTATCATGGGTATGTTTTATGGGCAGTCCTCTGGACACGCAAAAATCTATCATTTCTTTACGGCCGCCAAAAGTATTAATGAAAGTTTCATCACGCCAAGGAGCGTAGACCTCAAAACTCGGCTCTAGCATATTAGTTATTAATTGAAATCTAACCTGGTCATTACCCCGGCCGGTGGCTCCGTGAATTAAAATACTGATGCCTCTTTTTCTCATTTCCGGTAAAACCGCGGAAACTAAGACGTGCCGGCCGATGCCGGTGGTATTCCAATATTCGCCTTCGTATAGAGCTTGGGCCTGAATAGCCAAACAACCAGCCTCGGCCATTTTATCTTTACCTTCAACAATCACCGCTTCTTTGGCACCACACGCCAGAAGTCTTTTTTGGACCTCGCTTAAATCCGGCTCATCCGGCTGGCCCAAATCGGCCGTGAAACAAACAACGTTAACGCCGTTATCAGTCAGCCAACGAACAATGGTGCAAGAATCCAACCCGCCTGAAACCGCTGCGGCTACGGTTTTGTTTTTTAAATCAGCAATTTTCATATTTTTTTATAATTTAGTAAGTAAGCTATTTAAATAAATTATTGTTTAAAATGGTTCGCGACATCGTTTGTGCCAACCTTAGGATGGTAGAAAGATTAGCGCTGCCGGGAGAAATTCTGATGCAAGCGCCGGCAGTGGGATGCATGACAAAATGGGCGTGGGGGCAGGAAAAACCGAAAGACGAGGCGTTCATTAAAGGAATCCCAGCTTTAACGGCGTCGCCAATCAGTTGATTATAAAACCCGATTATCTGATTTAAATCTATTTTTTTTCTAATAATAATATAAATCAGCCTGCCGCCGGTCTGATAATTATCCTGGGCTCGCCGATAATATTCATGGTTTTTAAGCCAGGGGGAAGTAATAGCCACAAATTTATTTTTTGCCAAATAGCCATCCAACAGTTCGGCTAAAACTTTCGTGTTTCTGTCATAACGCGACATTCTGGTTTTAAAGCTGGTCGAATTTTCAATGTAAGTTAAATTAGCTTCTTCGTTTGACAGTCCCCGACCGGAATCGGCCCGAATTTTAATCAGACGCGAATAGGGAGAAGCTGCCGGTAAAAAGTCTTTTTCATTATATTGAACCGCCAAAAAACCGCCCTTACTAATATCCCAACCTGCCTGAAAAAATTTGAGGGTGCTGACGGCGGTAACCAAGCATAAATTTTTCGGCAATTTTGTTTTAAAAAATTTAAAAGGATTATATTCGGGGATATGGGCGGCGTCAACCAGAATAAATTTCGGCTGGGGAAAATTTAATTTTTTCATGGCTGCGAAAACTTTGTTAAGCTCTACCGCCGGCAGTTCCGGATGGTTGGGAATCGGCTCAATCATAACGGCTAAAACTTTAGGATCTTTTATCGCCTTAATTATATTGTCCGTATTTAATTCATCAAAAAATTGAAAAATTTTATCGTTGCTTTCCAGGGCGTAAGTGCTAGCTTCCAGCCAAGTTTTATTTCCCAAAAAAATTTTTCTTTCGCCGCCATGGCTTAATGATTTCAAATAATGAAAAAAACAAGTAATTCCTCCCATGGCGCCGCAGAATAAAAGTGATTTTATGCTCTGACTTTCACCTGGATACAAGAGCTTGGTTAATTTGGAAACAATTTTTTTGTTTTGAGACAAATCAGCGAATTCTAAAGGTGGATTTTCACCCGGTCGGGGAAAAATCAAATAATTGCAGCGGTTATAATCAACCGTGTGCTTAATATCGGAACGCGAACAATTCTGAACCGGGTCTAAAGAAACCGGCTGGCCGGACAGAGTCGGGCTATGCCGATATAATGATGAGCGAGTAAAAACACTTCTTTTTAAAACATAGGCGCCCAGTTTGATAATTTCCTGAAATATATAAGAAACGTTTTTTTGCCGGCTTTTTGAATTAACGAATTGATTCAAATAATCAAGCTGGCGATCAGACTCTTTTACCTCGGCTAAAACTTTTTTTATTATCCTTTTGTCCTCCAGCTCCGGTTTATGATTGATTAAATCATTGAGGCAATTTCTAAATTTATTCAATTCACCTTGCTCCTTCAAAACAATGTTCTTTACTTCTAGACCAAGGTCTTTTAAATCCGCCTGGTCAGTCTTCAAGTTATTTCTATCAAAATTCATAGTATTTTAATTATACTGGAGAAAAAAATAAAGTCAACGGCGTTTTAGTTCGGTGGACGGTTATGATTTTTGGGATAAATATTGATTAATTACTTTTAACGCCTGTCTGTTGTTTAAAATATTATTATGACCGGGCAGCACTAGGTTAAAATTTAATTTTTTTATAAGTCCAAAGGTTCGCCGGTAATCATTTACGCTGGAGTTAACAAAATTATCAATTAGATTACCCTGATATAATACGTCCCCGGTAATCAGGATTTTTTTGTTTTGTTCATATAAAATTATTGAATCGTCCGAATGACCGGGCGCGCCGATAATTTTAAAATTGTAATTACCTAAATCCAGACTGGTCTTTTTAAGCGGCTTAATTTTAAGGAGAGGTAGCTTGTATTTTTTAATTATTTCTGTCGGATCTTTGATAGTTAACTTCCCAATTTGCCGTTTATCAAAATATTTTTCCTTTAAATAATCTACTGCCAAAAAATTTTTCTTTTTGAGGTTCGCCAGCACCTTTTTTGTGACATTACATTCTTCGGCATAAAAATGCCTAATGCCGCCGGCATGGTCAAAATGAGCATGCGTTAGGATTACTTTAAAATTATTCAGACCCCTATCTTTTAAATAATCCCTTAAATTAAAAATGCCTAAACCGCAATCAATAAGCAGATTATATTTTTTCCCTTTAATAAAATAAATATTGGCGTGTTCAGTAAACCAGGGTTCCCAAATTTTATAAATATTATTTTTTATTTTTAATATCCTAAAAAAATCATCCATATAAAAATTTAATAAAAAGGGGTAGAACAATATGCTCTACCCTTTATTTTAACAAACGAATTTCTGTTGGTAAAGTACCCAACAACCAGCGTTTAAAGATTCCTCGTCCTCCATTGAGTAACCAATCGGCTTAATGATACGCGCGCCCATGCGTTCATGAAATCGGAGCACCGGATCAAAGAGTAAACCGTCCCCTCTCCTGAAATCGCAATATTCCTTAATGTTTATATCTGGCCTTTTATGATAAAAGGGTACGCGAGCGTTGGCTATAACTTGTTTTGCCCCTTTATCAAAAAGATCATCAAGGGTAAATGCAATCAACAATTCGGAAAGACGATATGTTCCGGGCCACTTAAGATTATGTTCGAATTTTTGCCCACGAAATTCGGGAATTACTCCTACACCAACCAAAAAACCAGTATTCCCGTCAGGCTTATGAACCTGGCTAGTCCAACCGTTATTCGTGTATTGATCCCAGGATTTAAGATTGTTGATGTCTTCATCCCAATTGAAACGGAAGGCATATTGACTTCCTGCCGCCTTCTCGTTTACGGTTGCCAACACCACAGTTTGACTGTTGCCGTGCGATGTAATCCTTTCAAGAAGCTTTTCTCTGGATGCTGTTAAATTCTCACCAGTAACATTCCATGCCCGTGTTTCTACTTCATACAGAAAATCGAGATGCTCTTCCTTAGGATTAAATAAAAAAGCTGTAGTTTTTCTATCTCGATCGGAAAGTGTATTCATTACAACCTCCTCCTTCTACAATTTAATTACATTTTTTCCAATACCTCAATTCCTAAGAGATTAAGGCCCCTCTTTATAACCACTCCGGTAGCTTCAACCAACGCCAAACGAGCTTCGGTAAGCTCGCTAGAATCATTATGAAGCACCTTGTGCCGGTTATAAAACTGATTAAACGCTTTAGCGGTTTCAAAAATATGAGTCGCCACCCGTGACGGATTATATTCCCTGGCCGCTCCCACCAACTCATCCTCAAACTGAATAATCTTTTGGACAAGCTGGAGCTCTTCCGAATTGCCCAGCAGTGAAAAATCTGCCTTAGCCGCTTGGTATTCCGACGGAGCGTTTCTCATAATTCCGGAAATTCTGGCATAGGTGTACTGACAATAAGGCCCAGTAAACCCGTCAAAAGAAATTGACTCTGCCGGATCAAAATTGATGTCCTGCTGTGGTCTGACGCGCAACAGGAAAAATTTTATCGCCGCCAGTCCGATCTTTTCACCCCGTTCACGGATCTCGCTTTCGCTCTGCAATCCGTCCTGGTTGCGCTTTCTAATTTCTTCAGCCGCCAGATCACTCATCTCGTCAATCAGATTGTCCGCGTCCACGACTTTACCTTCCCGGGACTTCATTTTACCCTCTGGCAGATAAACCATACCGTAAGACAGATGATAGCAACCTTTCGCCCATTCATAGCCAAGGGCCGCGAGTATTTTAAACAAACTTTGAAAGTGGTGAACCTGTTCCGAGCCGACCACGTAAATTGAGCGATCGAGATTATACTCTGTAACTTTCATGAGCGCCGTGCCTATATCCTGCGTCATGTAAAGGCTAGTACCGTCACGGCGCAAAACTGTGACCTTTTTTTCATGTCCTTCCTTGTCCAAGCCAAATTCAGATTCCGGCAGGCTGAATACCGTGTTACCCTGGTCGTCTTGGTGAAAAACGCTTTTTTCAAGCCCGGCCGTGATTAAATCTTTGCCGAGCTTATACGTATCTGACTCGTAATAGAATTTATCAAAGATAAACCCCAGTCTGTCATAAGTCTGACCAAACCCCTGATAAACCCAATTGTTCATCATCTGCCAGCGCGCCATAATTTCTTTATCCCCGTCTTCCCAGAGTTTCAGCATTTCCATTACTTCTTCTTCGAGGTGAGCATCCTTTTCCGCTTCCTGGGAGTACTTTACGTACCACTGACCGACGAAATGGTCTCCCTTAACTCCAGTTGACTCTGGAGTCGCGCCTTCTCCCCAACGTTGCCAGGCGAGCATACTTTTACAGATATGCACTCCTCGGTCGTTAATTAGATTAGCCTTAACCACTTCGCAACCTGTCGCGCTAAGGATGTTGGAGATCGCCATGCCCAGACAGCCGTTTCTCATATGACCGAGATGAAGCGGCTTGTTGGTGTTGGGCGATAAATACTCCACCATAACCCGATCGCCTGTCAAATCTGATTTCCCAAAATTTAAACCAGAAGAGATGGCGTCAAGACAGGCAGTCCCAAAAAGCGTTTGGTTAGAAAGTTTTAGGTTAAGATACGGTCCGGTCTCCTTAACTTCCGCAATCAACTCTTGATTAGCAAAAGCTTCTGCCAAATCTTTAGCAATCTGATTTGGTGATCTGCGGAGTTGTTTCGCCAGCGAAAAACACTCAATGGTAAAATCGCCCAAATCAATATTGGGCGGGTAGCTTAAGCTCAATTCGGTTGGCAGGATACCAAAAGTATGTTCCACCAATCCCCTAATAAATTCCTTGATTTCTTGTCTCATCTCGCTGATTTTCTTCATGTTTTTATCCTCTCTTTCATTAGATTGTTTAATCAATTATAGTATTATGGCAACCAATAATCAGTTTTTAAAGATCAGGTAATTTCCTCCCATTTTATTTTTAAACTTAAACTAAATTTTAGTATAAAAGCTGTTAAATGTCAACCCGTATAACACTTCTCTTTCTATGTTATTAAAAATAAACTATTTTGGCTAACTTTAGTTTGACAAACAATATTAAGATATTATAAAATACATTTACCAGCAAGATTTTGCAACTGGCTTGGCAGAACCCAAGAGCTCATTAAAAAGGGGGTGATAAATGACAAAATAGCTTTGACGGACTGTAAGGCAAGATAACCTTGCGACTGGCTTGGCAGAATCCAAGAGTAAACTATTTTAAAAGGAGACGATAACGATGAATACATCGATTACGTCGGGTCAAGAACAGCAGTTTGATAAATTCGTAGGTGATACAGCCAAAAAAGCGCTGAGAGAGATCGGATTAGATAAGGACGGACTACAGCGGATCTTTGAGCGCGGTGACAAGTTACAGTCAGTAATTATGTTAACGCTCAAAGAGATATCCGCTCCTAACTTTTCTTTGTTACACACCTTCAAACTCAAGGTGCCGGCAGACTATGATCACTTCACTCAGCTAAAGTCATTCAGGGAAAAGTACCGTGACGAATTCGACCTATACAACCCCAATATGACCGACAAAAACTTCGCCAGAGTGACGGACAGACTCGTGCCGGGCAAAACCTACATCGGAAAATTCTTCGTATCAGCGGAAAAAAGGGTATTGAGCCACCAGAAAGATTGTCTGCCATTTCTCAAAAGGCAAAACGCGATACTTTGCGGCGCCCAAGGCATCTCTCTGGCATGGCAGTGTGCCGAAAAAGAATTCCCCATTGGATATTGCTGGTATTCGCTGGACAAAAAACGCGCGCTCTGGAAATCGGTCGAGGAAGATGTCCTGTCCATGATACCGTTTATCGGTGTTGGACCTTCCAATAAATCCTTCCACGTAGGCGCATTTTCCGACGACAATTTCAACCCGGTTAATTTTTTCTGTCTCTGCAAACCGCCTCGAATGAAATAAAAAACAGGCGTTTTGTCTTGCCACTTGCTCGTGGCTTAACCGTTCTTTGGGTTCTTGCTTCGCAAGAGCCCTCTTTTTTTAAATTTTTAGTTGACATTTAAAAAATTTTCTATTAAAATTAGCTTAAGATTAGATAATTTATAAGGCTATGAATAAAAAAATAAAAAATAAGCTCTGGCAGACTAAAGAGTCTCTTGATTTAAGGGTGGAAAATTTTACGGTCGGCGATGATTATTTATTGGATCAAAAACTTTTACCCTACGATATTGAAGCCTCTTTAGCGCACGCCAAGATGCTGAAAAAAATCGGAGTTTTAACCAGTAGCGAACTGATTAAATTAAAAAAGGGCTTAAACGAAATACTGAACCTTTGGCATAAGGGTAAATTTATAATAACTCAAGGGCAAGAAGACGGACACACCGCCATTGAAATATATCTGACGGAAAAATTCGGTGGCGTGGGCAAAAAAATTCATACCGGCCGGAGCCGGAACGACCAATCGCTTACCATGATGAGGCTTTACATGAAAGCCGAGTTAACTAAACTGGAAAAACTTATCGACAGTTTAATCGCGACTCTCAATAAAAAATCAAAACAATATAAAAATATTCCCATGCCCGGCTATACTCATACGCGAAAAGCCATGCCGACGACGGTAAACGCCTGGCTGGATTCTTTCGCTCAAGCCTTAATTGATTTAAAGCCATTTTTGGTCAATTTACATATTTTATTGGACCAGTCGCCTTTAGGCAGTGGAGCCGGTTTCGGCATCTCGGGGTTAAATCTAGACAGAAAATTTACCACTAAACTTCTAAAATTCAAAAAAACTCAAACCAACCCACTTTACTGCGGCCTGTCTAGGGGATTTTTCGAAGGGATATTTTTAAATACTTTTTCTCCTATTATGATTCTAATAGGCAGATTCGCTAACGACTTAATTCTTTTTACGGCCGGTGAGTTTGATTTCTTTACCTTGCCAGATAATATGACCACCGGTTCGAGTATTATGCCGCAAAAAAGAAACTACGACTTACTTGAATTAACCAGGGCGAAAATAAATGTATTTTTATCTTGTCAAAACCAAATTGATAATATAGTAAAAAATTTAATCTCCGGCTATCATCGCGATTTACAGTTAACAAAAAAAATATTTTTGGACGGCGTTGATTTAATAAAATCAAACATGGAAATTACTCAAATGGTTGTTCAAAATTTGAGTGTCAAAGAAAAAAATCTGCGCTCGGCCATGACCGATGATTTATATGCCACAGAAAAAATTTATAAGCTAGTTAACAAGGGCATGCCGTTCAGACAAGCTTATATGAAAATAAAGGAGGAATATAATTAGTTGATAAACACTTCATCAATACTCTTCCGCTATATGTAAAATATTTTTTTGTTATATAATCAAACTACACCGTTTGGCGTCTTAATTATTAATAACCATGCTAGATGAAATTGAGCATAACGCAATAAATAATAACGCGAACCACATCGCGTAACTGAAGAAATTTTAATAAGCCCAGTCTTTATAAAGACTGGGCTTATTTTTATATATAGTATTATAAAAGAATTAGATATACTCAGAACGTCAATATAAAAATGCACAAAATGACCGATTTGCAATCCGATCATTTTTATTTTAGAGTTTACTTGGTTTATTTTTTTCTAACATTTTTTTACAAAACTTTCGCGTATAAATAGCAGTCTTTCATCTCCCCTTCTTTACTGCGAAATGCTTTACGCATTTTTCCTTCTTTTTTATAACCATTTTTTATAGCGACCTTCTCGCTAGCCTTATTCGCCGGTTGCATTAATATTTCAATTCGCGATAACTTTAATTTTTTAAAACTGATTTTTTCAATTAATTTCACCGCTTGGCTAGCAATACCTTTGCCCCAATATTTTTCATCTATAAAATAACCGATTTCTCCGACATATTTTCGGTGATAATTTATTTTTATGCCAATGCCGCCGGCAATTTCTCTACCGTAAATAATCGTATAACCCCAATCAGTATTATTCTTTTGTCTTTTTGGGTTTTCCTTCAGCCATTTCCTCTCGTCAGCAACCGATTTTGGTCGCGCCCCAAAATAAATAAAATTATCATTATTTAAAATTTCGTAAAACCTTTTAGCGTCGCTTATTTTTTGCAATCTTAATTTAATTTTTGGCATAAAATTATATTATTATATTTCAATTATACCATTTTATAATAATTAAGTTAAGATAAAAAACTACCCAAACAAATCCGTACTTAAATACTTTTCTCCCCTATCTGGAAGTAGCACCACAATTTCTCCATTGTCCATATTCTTAGCTTCTTGGATAGCCCCATACATAGCCGCGCCGCCGCTAACGCCAACAAAAATTCCTTCTTGAAGCGCTAATTGTCTGGTGGTTCCATAAGCCTCTTCGTTATAAACCACAACTTTTTTATCTAATTCGGCTTCATTATAAATTTTCGGCACAATAGCTTCTTTCATATTTTTTAACCCGGCAATCTTATGGTTAAATTGTGGTTCCACTCCTAAAATTTTTATGTTTTTATTATATTCTTTTAATCTCCTGCTAATACCCATGAGCGTGCCTGACGTCCCCATCCCAGCCACAAACATACTTACGCCCGGCAATTGTTTTATTATTTCTTCAGCCGTACCTCTATAATGAGCTAAAGGGTTATTCGGATTGTTAAATTGATTAGGCATCCAATAAAGGCTGGCGTTAGTATTATACATTTCATTTGCTTTAATAATTGCTCCGTCCGTACCCTTGGCCGGATCGGTTTCTATTAACTCTGCGCCAAAAGCTT
>Ga0172379_10008586_pt1 | contig 12824 bp, 7 predicted proteins | sample GrowelOW334metaG_FD_119756 | JGI IMG/M metagenome (GOLD analysis project Ga0172379, IMG submission 119756) | Groundwater microbial communities from an aquifer near a municipal landfill in Southern Ontario, Canada - Groundwater well OW334 metaG | ecosystem: Environmental > Aquatic > Deep... | reverse complement strand
AGGAGCTCGATGAGTGTGAATGGCATGTTACCGGCGGCCGGCGGCCGATTTGCGGTTTTAGACATGTTCGCCGTGGCGAAGGAAGGAAGCTTGCACTGCAAAGAAGGATTTGCAGGTTTGCCAGTTCCATTTTGTGAATCAGCATGCGATTCCATTTCCCACCTCCTGTTTATCATAAAAGAATTTGCCCCGCCATACCGCCATCCTCGTATCGTTTCCCAGATAATACCATATGGTCTCAATTTTGTCAAGGGGTCAATGGAAAATTCCTGCCATTAGCATGTTTTTTATAATCTCTCAGCCTTTTCCTTAGTATTACTGTTTTCTGAAAAAATCTTCCAGCCTGGCGGCGATGAATTCATGTCCTTTGACATTCGGATGCGCCTTATCGCCGTTGCAGAAGTAGTCTATCATCGGAATGGCGCCGAGCCCCTTGAAATCTTTCGCAAGGTCATAAGCCGCCAGATTGCGTTCAGCCGCGATTTCGCGTATCGCCTCGGCATAGTCATCCAGCATAGTATAGCGCGACACCTGCCCCGGAATGGTCGGCAGCAACAGGAAGGCGGTCTTGCCTTCTGTCAATGAATTAACGCGGTCAATCCAGTTTTCCACCGAAGCCTTGAACCAGGCTTTGCTCCTTCCCGCCCCTCTGTCGTTGTAGCCGATGTGCAACGTTACAAGATCCGGCTTTTCGTCTCCGGAAAAATCACGTTCCGCCCAGAGCCGCAGATCAATGGTATGGGCGCCGCCGACAGCCACGGTCTTCACGCGGATACGTTCGTTTTTGAAATCTTTGCGCAATGCGGCTTCAAGCTTGTTGCCGTAGCGCTGGTCGCCCACACCTGTTCCCGCCGTGATAGAGTCGCCCTGGCAATAGATCAAAACCGGTTCGCCGGCCTTCATCTTTGCAACCACGCTTTCAATCGGCAGGAAGGGATATTTCCTTAGAGTAAGGCGGGCGGCGGACTTTTCAACGAATCTGAGATCGGCAACCTCGTAATGGAAACGCGGAATTGCGCTGTTGCAGTAGGCGATTTTCCAGGAGTCGCCGAATGCAATGGAATCAACCCCGGAGACAGGCAGTCCGCCAGGTTCACCGAGTTTGCCCGGATTCGACGATCTGTTAATGAAATCGCCCCATGCCAGAGTGATCGTCTGCCACTCTTTGCCACGTATCGGTATGCTGGTGCAATACTGCAAGTCATACGTATTGGCAAAAAAGAGCGAAACAGTGATGTTATGCTCGCCACCGTCCCCTTTGACACGGAACGAAATTCCACTGAAACGCCCGAAGCCCGCCCGGTCACTCAACGAAAACGGATACGCGCGACGCTCGATTCGTCCGAGCGGCGCCTCGATGCGCATGGCGTCAAAGCCGTCCTCCGCGACTTTTTCAAACTTTGCGTCACCGGGACCGCGCCACCCGGAAATATCTTTAAAGCAGTCTATGGTCATGTCGTCTGCCGAAAGCACGGCGCCGCAGAAGAGAAGCGGAACGGACAATAGCGAATGAAAACGATTTGTCATTTTGGCGTATTCCTTGATTTATTTGGTATTTGCGATGTAATCGGCAAGCTGTCCGGCGATCAGTTCATGTCCGGCGGCATTCACGTACGGCATGTCGGAGTAGTGGCTCTGAAGCCGGGCTGGCCCCATCTTTTTAAATGTCGCCGCAATGTCACAGACGGCAAGGCCGCGCTCGCGGGCGATTTCGCGTATTATTCCGGCATAGTCGTCCATCATGGTGAAAAGGGGGCCCTGCCCCGGAAGAGTCGGCAGAAGAAGAACAGCGGTCTTCCCGGCAGTCAGCGAGCTGACACGGTCGAGATAATCGTTGAGAATATACTTGAACGCAGCCGGCGCCATGGCGACTCTCTTTTCATCGTAGCCGATGTGTATCAGCAGCAGATCAGGCTTGTCTCCGGAAAAATCCCGCTCGGCGAAAATCCGCAAGGCGTCACTGTCAAATCCTCCGCCCATGGCTGTGATCTTCACTTTGATTTTGTCGTTGCCGTAGATTTTACGCAGTTTTTCCTGCAACAGATTTCCGTAGCACTTCTCACCCACCCCTATTCCTGCGCTTATTGCGTCTCCGGCACAGTAGATGAGCGCCGGTTCGCCGGATTTCATTTTCGCAGTTGCGTTGTCGAGCGGAATCATCTGCTGCGGCTTGATCGGAGAGGAGCGCGGAACAGCTGCTTCAATCAGTTTGAAATCATCTATCCAGTAATTGAATTTCGGAATTTCCCGACGGCAGTAACCGAATCTCATATAGTCACCGAAACTTATGGTGTCAATCCCAATCCACGGTTCATCCGGCGTTCCAAGCCCCTTGCAGACGGAATTGCGCGGCGGAAGGAAGTCGCTCCACGCCAGGACAACAGTCTGCCACTCGGCACCTTTAACCGGAATGTAACAGGTATAAAGCCCGTCTCCATAACCGGTGACGCCCACGGCGACGTGATTTTCCGGCCCGTCGCCTCTGATTCTGAAAGAGACGCCCTGGTAACGGTTGAAACCATAGCGCTCCAGCATCGGGAAAAGGTAAGTGCGAGAGACTAATCCCGGACCGGTGACCTTCATTGTCTTGTTGCCATTGTCCAAATCCGGCGCTATTGCGGCGGAACGGACGACCTTCCAGGCGGAGAGGTCATCAAATGTGTCCACCTCGCGGTCGGACGCGGACAGAATGCCGGTCACTGCGAAAGATAAAACAAGCAGTATCAATGTTCCGCCGTACCTGAAAGATAAAGTGTTCATTGAACAACAAGGCTTTCCTGGAAGCAATTTGTCATGTTGCATATTCATTGTGCCATGTCCTTTGTTTAATTAAGTTTTCCCGAGGGTCCGGTTTCGGTCGCTCCGGCTTTCAGGGCCTTTTCAGCATCCTCCTCCGAAGCCTTGTCTTTTCCGAGAGCGTTGCGTATCAAACCGGAAACCTGTTTCGCCTGTATTTCCCTGGCATCATCTGTGAAATGGTACACATCGGCCCAGAACCTATTGCGGTCCATGGCATCCATCGGAAAAAAAAGATCATTTATCGGAATATCATTTTCCCTCATGACTTTTTCCGCTGTTTCGTTCAACTTCTTGGCCTTGGCGGTAAGATCCGGATTTTTAAGCGGGGTGGAACTTGCCCAGATAATCCTTGCACCTTTGGACTTCTCTTTGATCAACCTTACAGCAGCCCGGAGCCCGGCTTCCCATTCCGCGAGCGGCGTATTCAGACTGTGGAGCCCGTTGTTGAAATGGATCACAGCATAATCATACTCGTCAAGCATGAAAGCCAGCTGACTGAGATATGTGCGGTCTGTAACACATTTGGAAGATGCATAGAATGATGTGTACGCCGTTCCGGCAAGCTCTTTATTGACCATCCCCTGGTATCCGTTGCATATCGAGTCCCCTATGAGAAGAATCCTCGGAAGTTTTGAACTGTCCGCATTATACCAGTAGGAAACGACCCATTCTGTTGCTTCGCGCTGCCTTGCACTGACCGTGGCAACCATAAAAAAACACTCCTGTTAATGTTATTTGATTCACAATTGATCTAAAGCTTTTCCAGATGCCCGGCTCACTGGCTGAGCATTTGGGCGGTAATATTCGTCATTTTAATATATTCCGCATGCCCGTCAATGAAAACAGCGTTTATTCCACGGGAATGACGCCAGTCCTGATAATCAGAATTCGTAATATTGTCCATCTTGAAACAGAAAGACGGATTATAGGCGCCGGAGTAAACTTTTCCATCAAGAAACATGATCCTCGAGGAGGGGTTGGTTATTCTTTTAAGATTTTGTCCGTCAACATACATTATATTGCTCACTCCGCCATAAAGAGTATTCCATGCAAACCCCCCGCTTCTGCCGCTGTTTGGCGGAACTTCCAAAGAAGGGCAGAACAATATGTTGTTGACGTTCGTAGGCCCACCCCAGTAAAGACCACTGGGAGACGAGCGCCACGAACCGGTGCAATAACTATTCAGGGGAATATAATCGTCTACGAGCAGCAAGTCATACCAGCGATCGGTGCCACCAAGCCCCACATTACCGGTGAAAGTCTCTTTGTTTTCATTTAAATAACTGAGTTGCGCAAGTCCCACCTGTTTCAGATTGCTTAAACAGCTGATCGCCTTCGCCTGATCCTTTGCATTCTTCAGGGCGGGCAAAAGCATGCTCGCGAGAATACCTATGATGGCTATGACCACGAGCAACTCGATTAAAGTGAACCCGTTAACCCGCAACAAGTTGCAACTTTTCAAACTCGCCTCTCCAGGCACAGGGCGCGTACGGTTTTTCCTCACAGCACTTCCCCCCCCTTGTCTTTCTTCACAGGCTATTCGCCGGTGATTACATTGAAGAGTCTTTGTTTTCATGCCACGCCTCCTTTTATGTTCATTCTGCCGGTTCAATTTCTATTCCGCCGATTTCCGCTTTCCATGAAGTAAAAGCTATGGTCAGAATCGTATCCGGCTCCACCGTCGCCTTCAATTCCTTCGTCAACGAGATGTTCTTACCACCAGTCTCCTTGAACATGTCCACATCCGACAAGGCTTTTTGCCCCTGGACGAAAACATCGAACCCTCTCTCGCCGGGACCATTGCACCAGCCTTCCATGAAATGCATGCGGACATTGTATTTCCCGGGCCTGAGATGGAAACCGTACCTCTTCATGCCGTAGCGCTGGGTTTTATTCACCTTCTCCACTGTCGGCGTTGCGTTTCTCACTTTCGCATCGCGGACGGCGCAGTCGCCCCCGTCCACCCCCCAGTCCGCAGCCCCGCCCAGCCACTGACGATCCGCCAGCCAGACGTGGCCGCTTTCGTCGGTCCAGTCCTGGAACGCGCCACAGTCTATTCGATAGCTGTTTCTAAGTTCCTTCACCGAGTCCATATAGGTTTTCATGGCCCGCAGGAAATCCTCGATCTTACGGGAGACATAGGACTCGGTCCGGTTCACCAGCATCAGATCATCGCCCGCCTTGAAGGCTGCGGTGATCTCACGCGCGTCGGCCATCAACTGTTCCGTCGTCGTTCGCCGCAGATCCAGGGAGACGAGTCCTTGTCCGATCCGTTTGACGCCAATCTGTGTAGCGGCCTCATACAGCGCCGCCTTCTCCGCCGCCTTGGCGTGGAGCTCCGCCTTTATTGAATCCGCCGGCCTCACCGTGGCGCCCGTTATTCCGCCCCCGCCAGACAGTGACAGGCTCACCATCTCATAGGGTTTCAGGCTAAGTGTCAACTGGGAAGCTTCAACTTTCAAGAGGTCGCCCGACACAAGATTTCTCACCTGTGAGTTTTTTTCCGGTGCGAGGCTCAGCTTCACTTCCACCGGCCATGGTCCGGGATTGATCACGTAGAACGGCATTTCCTTGTTGAGTTCCGGCCCCTGGCGCACGACCACGTTGTGGTTCAATCCATTGTCGTTCAAGGTTGTATACGGCCCTGGAGGCAGGACGCGGAACGCCCGGTTGAACTCCCGGCGCGTCTGCTCGTCCCCCACCTTGATGATACAGTCATTCCAGGTTTGCGTGATGACCTGCGGCGTGGCGTACTCCATCACGCGAGAGAACATCCTAAGGAAATTCCGCTCCGGCGGCGTCACATATTCACCCGGCAGCGAAACATCCCAATACCATGTCTTGGATTTGCGGGTGGATTCATAGAAGCCGTTCGCCAGAAAGCATGTGCCTCCGTCCGCCAGGCGGAGGTATTCCGGATTGTCGTACCACTCCCTTGACGGAAGGAGCTCGGGATAGCCACGGATGGTACGTTCGCAATAATTGCCGAACATCAAATTGCTCCGCTTTTGTTCGTGAAGCAGCCCCAGGCCTGCAAGCGTCCGGTTCCACAGTCCGTCGGATTTTTCCACGTCCAGCCGCTTATACAACAAAGGATCATATGAATTGGCCCGCATAGTATCGCGCACGGATTCAACGGCGCCGGTTTGACCGGGTTCATTGCTTATCCGCGGCGTCTTCAGGAACGAGGGGAAAAGATACAGCTGCCATTGCGTATTGGATTCCGCGACAATCCTGGCGAGGCTTTCATTGATCTGTCGGATCGCAATACAGCGCCAGTCCACCCATGCGTCGCGGTCGTTTGCCATCAGCCACTGATAGCGCTTCATGAAGCGCTGCGGGTCCCTGGTGTCTACGGGGACACGCGTCCCTGTGTCCTTTTCGAACTGGCCGATGGTGATGTCGTCGTACCCCCAGTCCAGCGGATCGGTGACGTTGACACTTGGATGCGAGATGCCCGGCATCCAGGCGGAGCCGACCTGCAGACCGATACCTGCAATGCCGGGCGTGTCTTTGTACATCCGTGCGATGTCGGCAATCATGGCTTGCAAGTCGTCGCGCATCTCCGGCGCGAAGATGTTGCCAGTCATGCCGAACGCCGGCCCCTGCTTGCCATCTTTTGAGACGGTGTTTGGCGAATACGCGCCTGCCGCCACCTCGTCATCGGTGTGTCGTGGCATTTTGGACTGCTCGGGCCGGCAGTATTCGACCCCAATGAGCAGCTTCAGTCCATTGGCCGCGCACATTCGTCCCAGCAATTCAATGCTGTTGGCGGTCTCGCGGTTACGCCAGAAGTTGTCGTTTTCCGGATGGTACATGTAGATGCCTGCGATCACCATGTTCTCCCCCGCGAAACGCATGTAACGCACCATGTTGGCCCCAGTGTTGTACCAGTTTTTCCAGTAGCCACGGTTCATGGTGCAAGAATTGACGGCGAATTTGAAGTCGTCCGGACCGGCATAGAAATTAAACGGCAGGAGATTCAGGCGCTCCAGGTGCTGGCCGGTCAACCGGTAGTCCGGAGACGCACACTTCGCGGCGGGCAGACCGTTGCGGATGCGGTAGAGCCGCGCTTTTCCCGCCGCCGCCTTTAACCCCACCGACTGCGTCATGAACTCGATCCCCAGTATCGGTGTCTTGGGCCAGATAATCATGCGATAGGGGATCATCTTGTCCGTATTGGGGTATTCCACTCCCAGATGCGGGCCGGCGCAACCAATCGGCCACCCCTTTCTGCCGCTGCCATCGTTGCACAAGGTCTTGGCCGCTCCGGACATCTGGACGCAGCGGATGGACATGATCCGGTCAGCATCGTCCGGAATCTCCACCTCCAGCAGGTACGGCTCGAAGAGCTTATCAAGCTTGACTGCGAATCCGAACCAGTCGTAATAGTCCGCACCCGACTCCCGGTAGCGTCCGGCCTTGCCTTCAACTACCGGCGCGGGAATGGTTTTCCCGTTTACCGTCTCGCTGAAGATCGTGTAGGGGCTGTTCGGATCGGCGCAGTCTATTGTGTCGGTCAATTCCAGATCCAACCCCTCCAGGTAATCCGAGCCAGCCACCTCCCGCTGCTCTATTCTGCCGATCACCGCCAACTCCTCCACCCGGGATTCGACGATCTTGCCGTTCGACTTCAATTCCACAAAAAGTTCATAGGCGCCGGGAGCTGGCGCTTCGATTTCCAAGATTCCCTTGAAGGGCCGGTCGCCCGCCTGGTTTGCCGCAAGCAGTCCAGCCTTGACCTCCTTTTCCGTCTCAGCCTCCTGGAGGCGCCACGTGATGTCACAGTTGCCGGAAGCAGCATATGCATAGATGTGGATCGGGATTTTAATCGGCGCGCCGGCGTCGAAAAGATAGTAGCGGTTCCTCACCGGGGGGGTGAGTTCGATCGGCCCGTAGTAAGGCGGATTCAGCATGCCCCCGCCGGAGCTTGAGTTTACAGTGTAGCCAACTTCTGCTTCCGGTTTGCCTATGGACTCAGCCGCCGGCCACGCCTGATCATCGAAGTCCGGCATCTCCCAGCCTGACGGCGCGGAGAACATGGCCTTCCAGGACTTGTCCGTGAACAGATGCGTAATCTTTCCGCTCTCCCCCCTGACCATTCCCTCCACAATCAATTGCGGTTCCATTCCACCCCAGTTGTAATACTCGGATTCCAGAGCCACCACGTTCCGTCCCTTCCTGAAATGCTTTTCCAAGCCTGTGAAATTGACATCTCCACTGCGGGCGTCCAAGCGGTCAACCACCAGCTTGCCGTTGATGTAGAGCTTGTAGCACGGTGCCTTGAAAACGGTCAGACGCGCATCCACCGGCGCCTCGTCAAGCTCAATGACCTGGCGGAAGCACTGCGGCGCGCTGGGCGTGTACGCCTCTATGGATTCGATGATTACGCCGTTGCCGGACTCCTGCGACATCAGCCCCATGGCCTGAATACCGTTACGGCTGTCGGTGAGCGTAAAGGTCAGCTCCTGCACATCCGTGCCTTTCAGGACAACCCAGGGGGAATCCATTTTCGCGCTCCAATAGTTTAACTGCCCCCAGACCCATGCGGCCTTCCAATGGGATTCCGGAAGCGTCTGGCGGATGCGCACACGCAGACATAACGGATGCCAGTAGGCGGTATGGGCGGCGCCGATCGACAACAGCTTGACATTGTCCTCCTTGTTCAACGGCCCCCATGAGAAAAGCGCGTCTGCGCCGGTTGTCAGTCGCAGGCAGTTCTCCTGGATCGCCACGCCCGGCACATTTTTCGCGATATCCGGAAGCCCGCCACCCTTGCTGAAATCCGCTTTCCATCCGGCGTCGCCATGCATCCTTGGGACTGATCCCGCGATCCGGATTTTCTCCGCCCGCCAGGTAGAGCGCCGCGCGTCATAGGTCGGAGGATTGTGCAACTGTGACTCCTTGATCTCCCGGGGTGTGGACGTTTTCGGGACTGGCGACGCCTGCACGCCAAGCACCACGCTGATCGCGAAGGACACCGCCAGCAATTCTTTCCATGTTCTCATACATATCTCCTTGATGCTTACTTCGTCATTGAAAGCTTTATCTGGAACCAGTGCAAATTTGAATGTCATTGTCAACTCGAATTTGTCTCCAGCCTGCATACGGCTTTTCGGGCGATAGGCGACCTCCGGCAAATTCGACTTCGGATCGCCGGAAATATTCACAAGCGGTGAAAAAGAGCGTCCTGTTGATTCGATTTATTCCGCTTACTTGACTGCATTCAGCCATTCGCACGCAATCAACTCATGCCCGGCGGCCGTCGGATGAACCCCGTCCCACAACCAATATTCAGCTTCCCGGAATCTGCACGCATGGTTGAATTTTTCCTGAAGTTCAACATGGAAAGCGTCAAACTCGCCTGCCAGCTTTCTGACAATTTTTCCGCGCTTGTCCATTTCCGGTTCAATTTCTTCCCAGTTGGAGGCAAGCCCCTTAACCGGAAGGGCAAACGGCTCGCAGAGAATAAATTTCACATCAGGCAAAGCCGCCATGCTTTCCGTTATAACCGACCTGTAAAAAATTTCATATTTCTCAGCGGAAATTCCGGAATTGTTTTTATAAACATAGGGAAACATGACATCATTGATCCCTATCAGAACGGATATGAAGTCAGGGGTCAATTTCAATGCATCATCCTGCCAGCGGGCGTATAAATCCACTGACCGGTTGCCGCTGCAACCTCTGTTTATGAATTTCAAATCAAGTTCAGGCCTCTCATATCCCAGCTTCGCCGCAATTATATATGCATACCCATGCCCCATTATGTGGTTTAAATCGTCATTCCGGCCTCTGGCCCCGTCGGTTATGGAGTCTCCCTGAAATAATATTTTTGTGTGTTTTGCAAACATTCAGAAAACCTTCAGTTCTTTTATTTCTATCACCTTGAATTCCCAGGGGGCGACAGAAGATGACAGGACAATCCGCCCTGTCCCGTCATAACTGTACCTCACAGGCTTATCGTTCCATATGTCTCTTACAGACTCGACTTTCAGGTCGTGGCTGAGTCTGACGGCGCCTTCCCAATGAGTTCCGGTATTATTGAACAGACCGAGTAAAAGTCCGTTTTCCATTCGGTTCAGCGTCCAATGAACAGGCGTGCCATTGACCTCCACCTCCAGCAGCGGCCGGATGAATTCGTCGAAGGCCTCCTTGCTAGACTCGCAAAGAGACAGGTCGTACTTGTCTGAAGCCTGATTTTGCGGAACCGCAGTGAACCAGACTTCACCCTTGCCGAATTTGTGACGGGTGACGATGGGCTTGGACTTGTCCCACGGGGCATCGGCGTAAAGAAGTGCTTCGGCGCCGGCGGTTGCGATCTTCGCGTATTGGTAATAGCCCTCGTCGAATTTCCTGCCGGTGATGGCTGAGTGCGAGTGATAGTAGCTCCTGCCCATTCCCGGTTTGAACTCCACGCCGAGGAACTCCGTATCTTCCGGGGAGACCCCGTCGGCGTTCAGCATCAGCCTCCCGCCATTTTTAACGTAATCTTTCAGTCTCCCGCTCAATTCCCCTTCGAATTTCACGCCGCCAAGGACAATCACGCCCTTGTATTTCGCCAGGGCTTCCTCCGGCGCGTCGTCCACCAGGACATCAAAACTGTCGCCCCAGGTCGAGGGAGTGATGAACCCCTGCTCGAACGGTCGCTGGTCGAGACCGTCGCGAACGGCCTCATGGAAGCTACGGGCGTATTCATTGCGGTCGGCGACATCCTTTTTCATCCATGTCCGCTGTTCTTCCCAGGAACCGCCGGACGCCCAGCGGTTGGAGTCGAAAGAAAATCCGTGGGTGTCATGGCAGCCGGGGAAAGCCAGACGGAAAAACGCCTCGATTTCATTGTTGGTGCGATCATTGTGAAGTTTTTTCCAAAAGATCATGGCGGAGTTGTGAAAGCAGGTCGAGTAGCCGTGGTCGCGGGGTAGAAGCAGAGCCACGGGAGTGACGGGTTCGCCGCAGTCAGGATGTTTGCGCAGTGTGAAGTCGGCGAAGCACCTGGCGATCTCGCCCAGCGGAGACAGTGAACGTTTGCCGTCATCGCCCTTGATGAAAAAGCCCATTTCCGCCGCCTGGAAGAGGAATGCTTTCGGTCCGGACAGGAACGACAGCATCCAGGTGCGGAGCATAAAATCCTCGGAGTAGCCGGAAAAGCGGCGGCGATGATCGTCATAAGCCATGGGGATTTCACTGCCCTGGCAGTCGAAAGGGGCCATATCGTAGAACCACGGCCTGCCGTACTGACGGGCGGCGCCGCGGATGAAGGCGATGGTCACTTGGTGGTTGCGTCCGACACCGCCCTGAGGCCAGACTCCTGCAGCACCCAGCGAGTAGAGCAAATGCGGTGAAAAAAGTTGACAGCAGAGATTGACCATGTTGATCGCCGCAGGGGTGATACCGCGGGAGCGCAAATAGTCATAGGGTGCCCGGGACAGTCCACCCAGCGGGTCGGCAGCCGTTCCGGAGCCGCCCTTGGCTTGCCTCGCCTCGATCGCCCGGAAGTCGGTTTTGTCGAAGAAGTCCCGCAGCGCCGCGAAAATCTCCGCACGGGTCGTGCCGGGGATCTCCATCTCTGACCATGGTGAATTGTCGTTCTCGGCAAACATGTTGACCCATACCTTGTCCGGGTTTTCCTTGACCAATCGCAACGCGTGATCGACCATGAGATCAACATATTCCCCGGTGTTCTTCCCGTGCTTCTCCGCCCAGCGCTTCCAGCGTCCGGCGTTCGGCCAGATCTCCAGCATGGCGGCGTAACCGCCGTCCATGGCGTGTGCGATCCGCTCCGGGGTCGGGTCATTCCATATCCTGAAGCCGTTGCAGAGCCCGAGTTCCTTGGACAGCTCCACATGCGCCGTGTCGTAATCATACCAGTCCCGGTTGTGCGGGCGGCCTTCGACAAACCCCATCTTGGCGTGGTCAATCTCGCCGCCAAGTCCGTATTCCATCAGAAGATAGAATTTTTTCCCTGTCTTGCCCACAACACCTCCACCTGTATTTTTTAAGGTTGCCGCCGTCTACAGTAGCGTTTCACCTTCGTGAAATGACGGTTTGACAAAAACATGCCCGATCCGGTAATCACCGGACAGGAAAACCTTCTTGAGCTCATTCACCAGCCGCGAGGCTACGCCGGCGGTGGCGTGGGAAACCGAGGATATTTGCGGATGGTGATTGAGCGCATCGTTGAAGCTGTTGACCGTGACCAACCCCATATCCTGCGGAATTTTGACGCCCCCGTCAATCAATGCCTGGTAGAGGTATGGGGCAAGATCATCGGTGTGAAGGAAGGCCGCATCGAAGCCGAAATCACGCAACTTCGTCGCGATACGGATTACGCGGACCACTGACTGCAGCTTGCTTTCCGACTTGAACCATAGTTCCGATGCCGTCCCGAAGTCCAGGCCGCACTCGCGGCAACCGTTCCTGAAGCCTTCCACCCGCCGCGCGTACATCTTGTACAAGGCACCCTCCAACAGCATGTCCTGGCATATCAGCGCCGGCTTGCGGTAGCCATGCAACCGAAGTTGACCGGCCGCCAGTCTGCCCGCCTCGTAATTGTCTATCGTCACCAGATCATCCCCGGAACCGGCGAACTGCTCATCCAACAGGATAAAATGTCTGCCCGGCAACGCCAGAACCCTCCGAGACATTTCCAAACCGGAATAATTGGCAAAGACCACCACCTCCGGACCGGCGGCAATCTTTTCCAGGTTCTTGTCGCTGTCATCACGGGAACCGGATAAAACCAGTTCGCCCCGCATTCCGGCGGCCTCGGCCAGCGGATGAAACCTCGCCCACAGTTTTGCCCAGGCATTGTTGGCGATGATGCCTTCGCCGCCTGCCACGAAAGAGAAACTCCCGACAGTTTTGCCACCCCTGATTTTACTGAGGGACAAGGCCCGTCCGCGCCCTTTTTTGATTATCTCGCCGAGCCGCTCCTTTTCCGCAAGGACTTCCCTGACATTCCCGCGGCCGCAACGCAACTCGCGGGTCAGGTCGCGTTCCGACGGCAACAGCAACCGCCCGCT
>Ga0172379_10008585_pt1 | contig 12824 bp, 9 predicted proteins | sample GrowelOW334metaG_FD_119756 | JGI IMG/M metagenome (GOLD analysis project Ga0172379, IMG submission 119756) | Groundwater microbial communities from an aquifer near a municipal landfill in Southern Ontario, Canada - Groundwater well OW334 metaG | ecosystem: Environmental > Aquatic > Deep... | reverse complement strand
TCTCGCGCCCCGAGAAATCCATGATGCTCCTAGCGCCCCTGGCGGTGGAAGCCGGCGGATGGGGCCTGTGCCAAAAGGCCGGGCGAGCGGGCGACCCGCCCGGCACAAAGCCGGCAATCTTCACCTCCACAGCCGACCCCGCCTACCAGGCCATCCTCGCGATGATTGTTGCCGGCAGGGAATTCCTCGACCGGGACAGCACCCGGTTTGACATGGCGGGCTTCAAGCCGCGCGCCGACTGGGTCCGGGAAATGAAACGCTACGGCGTGCTGCCGGAAAGCGTGAAACCGGAGGAAGTGACGGATGTTTACGCCATCGAGCGCGACTACTGGAAATCGCTCTGGCACCAGCCTTCGGCCCTGCCCGGCATGCCTGTCCCGGGAAGCTCAAGGAACCGGCTTTGACAGCTCACAATCGCATCGGGCTGACAGAAAAACTCGGGTAATGAAGACGAGCCCCGAGTCCTCCGGGAACGATTGCATGGGAATTCATTGCCTTCGTCAGCAATCTCACAGTGCGGCCTGCACCGCGAGTATCTGCTGTGCCACGATCCAGCGATACACGTCGAACTCCGCGGGCGACCAGAGGTCGTCGTTTTTGTATTTGGGCTGAACACGGATTGAATTCCACACGGAGGCCAGTTCGCGGGCTGCTGTTTCGGCAGCACGCTGCGCGGCCGGTTTCGCACTGCGCCGGGCTTCGTCGATGAGCCGTTCGAGCGTGTAGATGTAGCGGTAGTCGTCATAGCCCTCGCGATAAGCTTCCCACAACGCCACGGGGACAGGCGTGCCATCGGGCTCCTGACGGTTGAAAAAATCCATATACTCGGCGTCCAGGTAATTGAATTGGTCGCCGCTGCTGCTGGAATATATCCAGGGGATCAGCGCCCGAAATCCGCTGCGCCAGAAACCGAACCCATACGTCATGCGCGCGCCGGCAACCGGAGTGTGGTCATTTTCGCCGGCGACATGATTGGGGTAGCACCAGTATTCCACCTTGCGCGCCTTCGTGTCGGCGAGCACCGCCTCGCGATCAGGCGCGAAGGGTTGCGTGGACCACACGTCGATGTAGGGGCGCATCGGATCGTAGTGATCGTGCGTCGGATCGGCTGTCACGTAGGTTCGCACCCCGGCGGCCTTGCACGCCCTGAGCACCTTGACCATGAAACTCACCGCAGCGGGATCGGTATGGGGTTCATCATAGGGGTAGTAGAGGAACTCGGGCCACCCGCGCCGTTTGCGCTCCGACTCGATGGCGGTCACCAGCGCGGTCATCTCGCGTTCAAATTCAGGCGGCGGATCCTTCACGCCATTCAAGTGCGATCCGAAACGCTCCTTCATGTATTTTTGATAAACCTCGCCGGTGCTGATGCCCATGACCACGGGGCCGGTGAAATCGAATTTGCGCCACAGCTCGATCTTCGCGGCAAGCGTGTCCCAGTCGAATTTGAAGTGTCCCTGGGCATCGGCTCCCCGGCACCAGATGCTGAGCACCACGTTGCGCGTGCCGTGCGCCACCATGTCCGCATGTTCAGCTTCGGCTTTGCGGCGGAAATACTCGCGGGAAAATTCATCCTTCGCACTGCTCATCCGGTCCAAGGGATGGTTGTAATAGATGCCGAAAATCTTTGCCGGGTCATCGCGCAACTTGATCGGCAGTATTTTCAGACGGACAGGCAGGGTCACGGCCTTGCCACCGGTGCAGGTGAAGGTGACTTTGCCGGCGTAGCTGCCCGCTGGCGTCGTGTCGGGCACATGGACCGTCAGCCAGAAGCGCTCGTTTTCCCCCGATTTCAGATCAAGCGCATCGAAACGCTCAAGAACGTCAGGGACAATGCTCCAGCGGTGCTTCGTCGTGTAGTTCGGCATGGCACGCATGTAGCGAACGCGACGCACTTCAACGTTCCTGGCCTGGATCGGGCCGATGTCGCTCACCGTCACCCTGGCACCGGCAAGATCGCGCAGCGGATGGATGATGAAATTGAGCGGCTCGTATTCTCCCGGCGTGGCAAAGGCGCGCAGCTCCGGGTTCAACTCCTCAGCCCTGGGCATCGTGTGCGGATAGATGCACTCGACATAAGGACGCGAATAAACCACGTAACCGCGCTCTTTGTCCGCAGCCGTGAGCGGCGGCATCACGCCGGCGGACGGCTCCGGGGTTTGCTTCCATTTCGCCCACTCGGAGGGCGGCATGCGCCAGGTCCATTCCTCGAAAGGCACGAGGATTTTTTCCCTGACATGCCCGGCGTCTGCTGCTCTCCACGCCATGATGGCGTTCACAAGAAACTTGCTGCGCGGTGAGAATTTCACCACCAGCGGCCCCTGGCCGACATGAGCTTTAAAGCGAAGCGGCTTGAACTGATAGGCTCCCTCGATCTGGACCCGCTGACGCTGACCGGCCACTTCGACTGTGAAGTCATAAAACTGATCTCGCGACGCGTCGCTTGCACCGCAGACGATGTAAATCTCGTAGTCGCCCGGTTCGGCCTTGATCAGAAAACTGTTCTCGCGCTCCCCGGCAATGACATCCTCCGTGATCGGGTTGGTCCACATCGGTGGTCCGCCGGGATCGCCGCTCTTGAAGACCCTGGCGCTGGCTTTCAATCCGTCCTTCGACTTCCAACCAAAACCAGCCGTGTCGGTGTAGACACTGCCCGCGGTCACACGCGTGAATCCCTCCCACGTCCCGGATTTCTCCGTGCCCATGTCGTAAAGCAACGGAGACGCATTCGCTCCGACCGCTGTGACCACCACCGCCGCCAGCACATTGAGTGTCTTCATAAGCGATTGGCTCGTTTAATCATAGCCGCCATGGCGACGCGACCACACGGACAAGGGCAGTTGCGGTGGCCGTGCCCCCCTCCACACTTGCTCGCAACTCGTAATCTCCCGCTTGCAAAGAAGCCTTGCTGACGTCAAGCGCAACGCGCTGCCCGCCCCGTCCTGATTCGACTGTTCCGCCGGCCATGACACGACCCTGGCGGCGCAACTCCCAAGTGACGCGCTTGTGTTCAAACTGGCTGATGCCTGTCAGCCGGAAGCTCACTGGAATCTGCCTCACGTCGTCAAACATCACCGCATTCACCGCCGTGAAATCCAGCACCGTGGGCGCGGCGTATCGCAGCAGCGCCAGGTCATCGATGTAAAAATCCAGCTTGTCCTGATGGTGATACTTGTCCTCGGCGATGCTGAATTGCATGACGCGCACGTCGTTGGGCTGGGAAAACTTCGAAATGGGTATCCTGACCTCCACCCATTCCCCTTTCTTCAGTTCGGACAACGTCCGCGAGTAGTTCAGAGATTTGTCCCCACCCTGAGAAATAATCAGGCTGACGGGGGCGGTCGGCAGTGCTTCGCGCGAGGTGCCCGTGTAAATCCACATATGAAGAAAGTCCCAGGCCGACCAGTCGCCCGTTGCCCCGGTCACTGTGTGACTCACGCGTGGCCATCCAATGGGATACTTTGCCTCGCCAGCGTAGTAGTCCACTGTGATGTGCCAGTGCAGGGAGGGTCCGGCCGTCTTCACGCGATCCGTGGAAGGCAGCATTGTTGCCTCGGCAGCCGACCAGGTCTTCGCGGTGTCGCCGTTGAACAGCACGAGCTTTTCCAGCAGAGGTTCGCCAGAGAGCAGCACACCCGTGGCGCATAGAAGGCAGAGCATGATGAGCTTCATGGTTGAAGGCTATGTTGAGCCAAAGGAACTCTCTTTGATAGAAGTGATGTCATCGGGAGCCATTTCCGGAAACGATTGGCAGCGCCGTCCCAATGCCCGGCGGAAATGAGGACCAAGTGATATTTAATCGTGGCTGGCTGCTGTTGCGCTTGATTGGCTGGTTGAAGTTGCAATTCAAAAAGCTCTTGAGCTCGGCCGCTGGTGTGGAGTTCACGAAACCACCCACACTAACTCCAATTCGCCGGCTTTGATCATGAATGTCAGCATCTTTTGAAATGCCGCTCTTCCGGAATCGATTGGCTTCAGTTACAGGCCTACTGCCACCCCGACCGCGCAGGGTGAGAAACAAAGACGGCTCCATCACGGAACACCAGAAACCAGCCTTCAGCGCTCTTCCCTTACCTTTTTTTGCTATGGGTGAGGGACGGCTGGAATCAAGGCGCTCGGGGGGGATATGATGAACCGGCGACGGATCGCGGCGACCGCCAACTCATCGGATGACGTTTCGCAGCGAGGTCGTTCTTTACGACACCAGTCGCACCTCATGCCAGCGGGACGAGTCACGCGGCCTGCTCCGAGACCGTGGAGACTCCCAACTGGGCGAGCTTGAACGGAGAAAAGAGCGTGATCCGGTTCCCATGCACTTCGAGAAGGTTTTGCCGGTGAAGTGACGCTAGTGCACGGGAGAATGTCTCGCTGACAGTTCCTATTTCGGAGGCGATGACCCGCTTCGTTTCACTGAGCCGGATGGTGCAGGGTTCGCTGCTGCCCGGATTCGGACAGCGTTGTATCAACCAGTCGACCACGCGCGTCTTCACATCTTTCAGGGTCAGACTTGCGATCAATCCGACCAGCTGGCGCGAATGCCAGTCCATTGATTTTAAAACCCGAAGTGCCAGTTCGGGCTGCCGCCTCAGGAGGTCGATGAATTCGTTTTTCATCACCATGACCACCTGTGAATCCTCGATCACGCACGCATCGGCGGGATACCCGGAGTTCAGGAAAAGCATTTCCTCTCCAAACGATTCGTAGGGACGATAGATGTGCAGCACCTGTTCCATTCCCGAAATGCTGAGACGGCGAACTTTGACCGCGCCTGTCAGCATGACATAAAAACCCGTCAGGAGGGTCCCCTCATGAAAAATGGACTCTCCCTTGGAAACTTGTTTGAGAACGCTGATCGAAGCGATCTGTTCCAGTTCGGTCTCCGCCGCACTGCCAAACAGGCGGCTGTTTCGGAGAGTGTTTATGATGGCTGCCTGCCGAAGGCCTGGAACGATTGTTTTCACATCTCCAGCGAATAGCGTCCACCCAAGGATGGCTCCTCACTTTTTGTCCAATGAGAATCGTTCCTTGAGGGGGACAAGCTCTCAAGCGTTCTGACTTTTAATGGTCGCCAGCCCACTTTGGCAGGGGCTGGACAAGCCCGAATTGTCCCGCGACCTATGCGTTCCGCTCCGCCAGCAACTGCGCGGCCGGGAACAGCACTTCATTTTCGAGATGGATGTGCCGGTGCAAGTCCTCCTCCAAGTCGCTCAAGCCGGCGAACAGGGCGCGGTAGGTGTTGCAGGCCTCGGCGGGAGGCTGAAACCCGTGGCTCCGCTCGCGCAACCGGGCCAGGGCCACACCAACCTCCTCGTGTTCATGAATCATGCAGGCGATCGGGCCATCCAAAGACGCCATCACAGCCTCGCCCCGGCTCATCGCCGAGATCGCCGGAAAAAGTATCCGCTCCTCCTTCATCATGTGGCTGGTCAGCTCGTCTTCAAGGCCGACGAACACTTGAAACATTTCCGCCAGCGACGGCGTATGGCCGCCGTGAACCTGGGCAACCCGCGCGGACATGGCATGCAGCCGCGGCAGCTCACGACGCAGAAAGCCGTGGTGCGTTTCGACGATGTAATCCGCCAGCTCGTGCGGAGGCAGCTCGGCCGGGTTCTGCTGTGGGGAGTTCTTGTCGGCCAGCTCGGCCTCCAGTTGCTCCACCACGACATCGGCCACAATCCCCCTGCCCGCACATGCATCAAGCAGGGTGCGGCCGCCCTGGCAGCAGAAGTCGATGCCAAAGGCCTGGAAAACCCGGGAGCGCCCCGGTCGTTCGGCGACAAGTTCGCCAACGGTGCGGGCGAGCAACGGAGTTCCGGGAGGTGAGATTACGTTCGTTTTATGGCTCATATGGCGGTGACGCTGCCACGATGCCTTTTTTGGAAAATTGACAAAGGTCAACGAACCGCGCGTTCGATCCTTTCATCGCCGCACCTGGCCGCAGTCACCACCGGGGACGAATGAGAATCATCTGAACCGGCAAGCACCTCCGCCTCCAGTCCCGGTCCCCCGTCAAATCTTGATTCAGATCAATGCGTCAGGCGTTCCCGAGGAGAACGTTCGACGAAACACAACTTTTTACCCATGTCCCGGTTCCACCGCCGCCACCCGAGGTGTCGGCGGGCGCTGCCTGAATCAAAACTCCCGAAAGCCATGCGAATGTTTTTAACCGCCCGCGCCGGGCTCATCCTGTTGTTCTGCCTGAGCACAACGGCCTTTGCAGGAGGGCATCGCTTTGCGTGCGCAGACTACTCGCAGGGGAAGGTCTTTGTCGTGAGCGCCGAAGGCAAGGTGGAGTGGGAGCACCCTGCGCCGAGCTGTGACGAGCTCTGGGCGCTGCCAAACGGAAACCTTCTCTTCACCACGGGGCACGGCGTGAAGGAGGTCACGCGCGAAAAGAAAGTCGTCTTCAGCTACGAATCAAAGAGCGAAATTTACGCCTGCCAGCGGCTCCCGAACGGCAACACGTTCATCGGCGAGTGCAATACCGGCCGCCTGATCGAAATCGCGCCCTCCGGAGCCATCGTGAAGGAAATCCGGCTGCTGCCGGAGGGAACGAACGGCGGCCACGTCTACATGCGCAACGCCCGCCGTCTCCCCAACGGCCATTACCTCGTGACGCTCTACCGCGACCGCGTCGTGCGCGAATACGACGGCCAGGGAAAAGTGGTTCTCGAAATTCCCGCCGCCAGCGGCCCGCACAGCGTCGTGCGTCTTTCAAACGGGCACACGCTCATCGCGTGCGGCGACGCAGTGAAGGACGGTGCCTGCGTGTTTGAGGTGGACGCCAAAGGCCGGACGGTCTGGGAAATCAAGAGCCGGGACCTGCCCGGGATCAGCTTGAAATTCATGACCGGCCTCCAACGCCTCCCCAACGGAAACACCGTGATGTCGAACTGGCAGGGGCACGGACAATTCGGCACGGGCCCGCATATCATCGAGGTGACGCCCGAGAAAAACGTCGTCTGGACCTTCGCCGACCACCAGACGATGAAGACGGTGTCCAGCGTGCAAGTGCTCGACGTGCCGGGCGACGCGATCAAGGGAGAAGTCCAACATTGACCGGAAACCCAGACCACCCAGGGAGGATCAAATGCCATTCCATTCTCACATTTTCACCGCCCTGCTCCTGTTGCTCGTGGGCTTTACGGCGCGGGCTGCGGAGCCCTCGGTCGAAGCCGACTGGCGCAAGCAGGACGGCATCGGCACGCCGCGGCTCCCGGGCACCTATGCCGCGACCATCGGCCGGTTGTTCCAGCGCGGCGACGCCCTGGTGCAGGACTTGAAAGTGGTGTCGCCCGCATGGGATACGCTGCGGAAGGAGTGGAGCGAGCTGCGCATCGGCGGCGAGGCGGACTCGCCAGCCTGGGAAAACCTCTGGCGTCGCGTGCATGAAGTGCGGCGGCAGATCATCTTCAGCAATCCGCTGGCAGACACCGGCCCGCTGCTGTTCGTCAAGCAGGCGGCGGGAACGTTCAGCCATCAGCTCACGCAGGTTTACGGTCGCTACGCACGCCCGGGCGGCGGCATCTTCGTGCTTGATGCGCCGGGCAAATCGCCGGTCATCCGGCAGATGGCGGCGGGAAAGCTGGGCGAAGGAAGCTTCCAGACTCCCGAAGTCTCATTCGATGGCCGGAGCGTGATGTTTGCATATTGCGCCACAGATCAGAGGCAGAAGGACGCGCGCTTCTATCATCTCCACCGGATGAATGCCGACGGCACCGGGCTGCGGCAACTGACTGAAGGAGCAGAGGACGATTTCTCGCCGCGCTTTCTGCCGGACGGAAGCATCGTTTTCATTTCGACGCGACGCGGCGGGTTTCACCGCTGCGGCAGCCCGGGCTGTCCGGTTTACACGCTGGCAGCGGCGGATGCGGACGGCGGGAAGATTCACCTGCTCTCGCATCACGAGGTGCAGGAGTGGGATCCTGCGGTGCTGCACGACGGCCGGATCCTCTACACGCGCTGGGACTATGTGGACCGGCACGCGGTGTTTGGCCAGCAGTTGTGGACCTCGTGGCCGGACGGCACACGGCCCGGCGGATACTACGGGAACTACACGCGCAATCCCGTGGGCCTCTGGGAATCGCAGCCGGTGCCGGGCTCCTCGCAAATCATGGCGACCGCGGCGGCTCACCATGCGATGACGGCCGGTTCGATCGTGCTGGTGGATGTGGACCGGGGGCAGGACGGGCTGGGACCGCTCACCCGGCTGACACCGGAGACGCCGTTCCCGGAAAGCGAATATGCCGTCTCGGACGGAGCGGGCCGGGCCCGGTGGTTTCAGAATGCCAGCGATGCGAAACCCGCCAACACGCCGGAGAATTTACGCTGGCCGGGCCATTGCTACCGGACACCGTGGCCGCTGTCGGAAAAGTATTTCATCGCCGCCTACAGTTTCGAGCCGCTGATCGGCGAGCCGCACGGCAACTCCGCCAGCATGTTCGGCCTCTACCTCGTGGACTGTTTCGGGAACAAGGAGCTGATCCATCGCGACCCGGAGATCAGCAGCCTGTGGCCGGTCCCGCTGCGCGCCCGCACGCGCCCGCCGGTGCTGCCGTCGCAGCTTGTCGCGAACGCGGAGCGCGAGGGGACCGTTGTGGTTCAGAACGTTTACAACAGCGAATCGAAGCTGCCGGCGGAGTCCGTGAAACGGTTGCGCATCGTGCAGGTGCTGCCCAAAACCACCTCCGGCAAGGACCGTCCTCCGGTCGGAGCGGCGGCGGGATCCCCGGGCAAGGCCGTGCTGGGCACCGTGCCGGTGGAAGCCGATGGCTCCGCGCACTTCACCGCACCGGCCGGCATTCCGCTGCTGTTCCAGGCGCTCGATGAAAAGGGCCAGGCCGTGCAAATCATGCGCAGCGCGACCTATCTTAAACCCGGAGAGAAAGTGACCTGCATCGGCTGCCACGAGTCACGCCACAGCGCGCCGCCGGCGGCCCGGCTGCTCCAGGCGCTGGCCCGGCCGCCGTCGCGGATCGAACCGGGGCCGGAGGGGTCAAAGCCCTTCAGCTATCCACTGCTCGTGCAGGGGATGCTGAACCGGCGCTGCGTGAGCTGTCACAGCGGCCCGAAGCCCGGCGGCGGCCTGGTGCTCACCGGCGAACCCGAGGGCCACTACACCTTTTCCTACAATGCGCTGGTCAAGGGCGTGCCGTATTCCAACGACTCGAACCCTTATTCGCGCAGCCGGCCCGGCCAGTTCGGCGCACGGGGCAGCAGCGTGATGAAGCTGCTGCTGGAAAAGGGGCATTACGACGTGGCACTCAACCGCGAGGAGATCGAGCGACTGGCCACCTGGATGGACGTGAACGCGCTGTTTTACGGCACCTTCGACCCGGCCGAGCAGGCCCGTCAGCTGCGTGGCGAGCGGATCGCGGAGGCGAGGCTGGAGTAGGAGGAAAAAATTCGATGCAGACCTCGCGAATGTTTTCTCACCGGTCAGCCCAGCGCTGATGCTCGGCCTGCAACCGGTCCCTCGACAGCGCCCCGGCGTGGATGAGCACGCGATAGCGCAGATGGAGTTTCTCGCCGGGCGCGAATTCCACGAACCCGCCTTCCAGCCACCACATCGGCGTCGGCGAGAGGAAGCCGTAGTCGCGCGTAAACCACGGCGCGGGGTGCCAGCGGTTTTTCGGGTCGCAGAAAATCGCCAGTCCCTCGGTCTGGCCGTCGCGGGTGCCGCACGCGTCCATCCACGGGGCGGGCTTGCCGAAGGTGCCCTTCTCGGCTTCGTCGCCGTGGGCGTTGACGAGCCGCCCGCCAGCCTTGACGGACAATTCGGGGGCCATGCGCGCCGAGAACAGCGAGTGGTTGGTCATGTCAATCCGCACCTTGATGCGCGCGGTGAGGGTGACCTCGAAGTCAATCAAACGCAGGTCCGGAGACGATGCGGAAATTTTGATGCGCCGGTGGTCGTCAAAGGGCGCTTCGGCACCGGGGCGCTCCCAGCGGCAGTCCTGTTCGAAGACGACTTCATTGCCAGCGGCACGAATGAACTTCACGTCCTTCGACACGATGCGCCCGCGCTCCAGTTCCTCCTGCCAGTAGTTGCCGCCGTTGATTTTGTCGCAGCCGAAGAAGACGGAGCTGTGATGCGGATACGGCTCGGCGCGGCAGGTCGTCACGCTGCGGCCAGTCCGCGGGCCGTTGACGGGAAAGAAATACGGATACTTCTCGCCGGTCTTGAACAGGTATTCGGTGAAGACCTTGCCCGCGACGGTGATGACAACGCGGTCGGGCTTCAACTCGGCGCTGAGAGTCTGCACCGGACCGCTGCAAAACGATCCGGCGGCGAACGCAACCGCGTGCAATCCGGCCAGCACAGCAAGGAGGGGCAGTTTCATCGATGCCTTACTGCTGCGGCAGCAGCGCCGCCGGTTTCGGCGCTTGCTGGCCGGCCTTGTTCCAGGAGTCATACCACGGTGGCGGCATGAAGCGCGGGTTCAAGCCGTGCCGGACCGGGCCGAGACGATAGACCTCGCGGTAGAGCCGCTCTTGTGCGGCAAAGTATTTGTCAGCCAGCGCCAGTTTCTCCGGCGTCCACTGCTTTGGATTGCCAATCGCACGGTCGAGCGTTTCCAGTTCAACCTTGCTGTGCCAGTGCTCCAGTCGCCACGTGGATTTCACGCCTTCCGACAGCCGCGCGAGTTCCCCGGAGGCGGCGGGTAGCGGAGCTTTATTCCGGTCGCCCCATTGGGCGATCCACTTGGCCCAGTCGGCGGCACGCTCCGGCGACGCGGCGAAGTAGCGGCCAGCATAGGCGCGCAAGGTTTCGTCGGCGTTTTTGAAATGACCGCTGCCGAGGCCCGCCAGCAATGTCTTGTTACAGTCGTCGAGCACGCCCTCGCTGTAGGCTTGGAAGCCTTCGAAACCGCGCTGCTGCAGTTCGCGCAACGTCTCCGGTATGCGATGCGGGGCGACGACGGCGCCGCGGCGGCCATAAACTTCCATGTCGCGCAGGTCACCGTAGCCGATGTGGACAAACGCCAGCTTGCGGCAGCCCGCCGGCACCGCCACGTCCTTGGGGCGCGTCTGGCCGTATTCGATGTGCATCGTCATGCCCTTAAGCCAGCCGGGTGCCTCCTTCGCGGCCCAGTCGTTGAACTGCGCGTGCTCCTCTGGTGTCCACCACCACGAGCAGAACCACGGCTCGATGCCGGGATGCCGGCGCTGAGCGATGGCGTGAATCTCCTTCATCAGCCGCGCGAAAGTCAGGATCCACGGCCGGCATTTCTCGCAGTCGCAGCCGCCGTAGTCGTAGGCAAACGCCGTGAACGCGCTGATCCGCAGCCCGGCGTCGGCGAGGTCGTTGAACCATCGCTCGAAGTTTTCAAGGATCAGCTTGTGCGCCTCCGGGTGGCTGGGGCAAACGAGCTGGCCGAAAATCATTTTCGTCTTCGTTGCTGCGTAATGCGGGCGGAGTTGATCGAGGTAGACGTGGTTGGGCGTGACGATGAGGTTGAGGCCGAGGCCGAGGTTTTGGGCGGCGCGAAACGCCTTTTTCTTACGGTCGAGTTGTTCTTTCGCCAGATCCCATGTGGCGTCGGAGGTGTAGGGATTGCAGATGTCGGTGGTGGTGATCCAGTCGCTGTAGCGGTTGAACCCCATCCATTTCATCTCGGCGATGTAGGCCGCCATCTCGCGCGGTCCCATGGCTTCATAGGAGTTGCCGAAATGCGCGGGGCAATAGCACTCGCGGATTGGGAGCTTGGCCGGGATGTTCTCCTCAGCTGCGGCAGCGTCGGGAGCCGCCGGTCCGACCAGGAAAATGGAAACGCAGATTGCGCCGACAACCATGAATTGAGCCAGATTCCTCTTGTTCATGCTCAAACTTTCGCATCCTGCAATTCGTGCCAATTGCTGACAGTGACAGGCCCGATGTTGGCTTTTGTTTTCTCTTTTCATGGTGTTTGAGTTCAAAAAACAAATCGCCAAAGCGCTGGGAGTTCATTTCTTCGCCGGTTTGACCGCGAACGATTGCTCGTAGGCGCGATAGGTCTGCTTCACTCGTTCCACGTCCGGCGCGCCGCGATGAATCCAGACGCGGTAGCGGCAGCGGATGGTCTGGCCCGGCTGGAAGGTCTGCGATTTCACGCCAGGCCAGCCGAGGCAAAGCACGCCGTAATGCCGCGTGAGCCATTCGGGCGGATAATCCGGATGATCCGGCGCGACGAAGACGGCCGCGCCGCTCGGTTGCGCGCGACCGGCGAAGCGCGCGGAAAAATCCGCCCACGGCAGATGCGTGATGGTGAGATCCTTGTCGCCCTGGCCGAGCGGCGTGGTGATGACGGTTTCGGTGCGCGGGGCAAAACGCAGCGTCAACCCGCCGTAGCTTTTGCCCTCGGCACCTTCGAGCGCGATGGGTTCGCCGAGCGGAACCCAGATGAGTTCGACATCCAGAACGCGCTCGTCTTTGGCCGCAGGCGCGGCGCGGAGCCAGACTTGTTCCCGCATGACTTTGCGGTCACCCACATACCAGCCGTTCTCCACGCCGAGCGTCGCACCCGTCGCATCCGCCTCGCGCGCCGACCAGCGCACGAACCGATGCTCGATGCCCTTGAGCATCCAGAGATCGTAATGCCGGTCGCCGATGCGCACATGCGGCCACGACCAGAACAGTCCGCGATGGTGGTAGTGGTCCTTCGGGAAATCATCCGTGAGCACCTCGCCATCGAGACCGTAAATCGGATGCACATACGAACCGCGCGCGCGATTCGCGGGCACGCCGGCGGGCGGCTGGATGATGCCGTGGTTGTAAACGAACACAGGGCGGTTGCCCTCGAACAGGCCGAGCGACTTGTCCGAAACCTCGGTGAAGCGGAAGG
>Ga0172379_10008584_pt1 | contig 12824 bp, 7 predicted proteins | sample GrowelOW334metaG_FD_119756 | JGI IMG/M metagenome (GOLD analysis project Ga0172379, IMG submission 119756) | Groundwater microbial communities from an aquifer near a municipal landfill in Southern Ontario, Canada - Groundwater well OW334 metaG | ecosystem: Environmental > Aquatic > Deep... | reverse complement strand
TTCGATTCCTTGTCGTTCATATCGCCGAAGATGATCGCTTCCGCCGGACATGATTCCTGACATGCGGTAACGACATCGCTCCCCTTCAACGGACGGTTCTGTTCCGTCGCATGCTGCCGCGCTTCCATGATCCGCTGTATACAGAACGTGCATTTTTCCATCACACCGCGCGACCGGACCGTGACTTCCGGATTGGACATCAGGTTCAACGGTTCCTGCAGCTGGTATGCATTGTCGAAATCGTCCCGGAAATTGAGGAAGTTGAACCGGCGAACCTTATACGGACAGTTATTCGCACAATACTTCGTTCCGACACATCGGTTGTACGCCATCTGGTTCAATCCGTCCGGACTGTGCGACGTCGCCACGACCGGGCAGACATTCTCGCACGGCGCGTTATCGCACTGCTGGCAGAGCATCGGCTGATTGCTGACCGACGGTGCTTCGGAAGTACCGGAGAAATACCGGTCGATCCTGATCCATGCCATCTCCCGTCCTTTGTCCACCTGTACTTTGCCGACAACGGGGATATTATTCTCGACATTGCACGACATTGTGCAGACTCCGCAGCCGGTGCATTTATTCAGGTCGATCGCCATCGCCCACTTTACGCCGTCGTATTTTATTTTCGGAACGATCGTCGATTCGTGATGTTCCCGTTCGATGAATTTCGGATCCTCAAGATATTGGACAAGCGTCCCTTCCTGAATGATGTCGCGCTGCTTGTGAATATCTTTCAGGAACGTATCGTCGAGGGAATGCTGTTCCTGCGTCGAGGCAAGCACGTACGACCCGCCGGTCTTCGTTACGTTCACGCCGGAATAGAGCCACGGCGACAGGGAACCCGACTTCGACATCAGCGTCCCTGCATTGAAACCGACATTCATCCCCACCGTACCGGTCACCGTCCTGCCGTACCCGAGCATCACCGAAACAAATTTTTCGGGAAGTCCGGGCTGGAGGTGCACAGGGAGTTTCAATGTCCTGTTCGACACGGAGATTTCGATCATCTCCCCTTCCTCCACGTTCAACTGTTTGGATGTCGCGGGAGAAAGGGACGCATAGTTATCCCAGGTGATCTTCGATGCGGGATGCGGCATTTCCTGCAGCCATCCGTTATTGGAGAAACGTCCGTCGCCGATAAAATAATTATCATGCAGATAGATGACGAAACCGTCGGAGGCTGGAGAAACGGCAACAGATGACATCGCATCCGTTTTCACATTCGGGATCGGTGCCGGTGTTTCGTCGAACGTGATCACTCCGTCGTGCAGCGAGGAGAACCAGAATGACCGGAAATCGACCTTCAGTTTCAGCGCCGGGTACACCTCTTTTTCCCAGCGGTTCATCATGTATTCGTGGTATATGCTCTCTTTGTAGCCTTCGGGATTCCCGGCGGTCCACATCAGCAACACCGCCTCTTTCTGACGTGTAGTATAGAGGGGCGAAATGACCGGCTGCTGCAAACTCATCACCCCGGTCCGTGTGTGATGATCACCCCACGATTCGAACATATGGTTCACCGGCAGGACGAATCCGCTCACTGCCGTCGTTTCATTCTCAATTTCGGCAAGCGTCACCACCGTGCCGGCCTTTTTCAATGCGTCATGGTATCCAAAATCACCCGCAAAATGGTACACAGGATTCGTGTCGACATGGATCACCACTCCGACATTTCCCGCAGCCATTTTCGCGATCAATGTATTCCATTCGTCCGTTTTGGCAAGCGCCGCATGGTTGACTGGTGATTGTTCTTTATTATAGAGAGCGGAATTTCCGAGAACTTCGTTGAGCATGTTCACGGCAATGTGAACCGATTCCGGCAGTCCGTTCCCCGCATGGATGATCGCTTCCCCTTTATGCTCTTTCAGATCGGACGCCAGCTGACGCAGCGCCGCATCGTCCAATCCATTCTTCTTTCCGAATGCAGTAAGGGAATACGCTGCGAATTGCGCGGAAGGTTTCAGTTCATTCAACAGGCTCAGCGCGAATTCCAGCTGCTGGTCCGGACGAATGCGGAAACGGTAATCGGCGTTCATCGCGGTGGAGCTCATTGTCGCATCGGCGCTGTAGAGACGGTTGAAATTCTTTCCTTTCATCACATCCCGTTTCGACACGAACATCCGGGTCTGTTCCGGCATGTTCCCTTCGTACCCGAGGATATCCGACTCGAGCGTCAGGATGATCTTTGCCTTATCCCACCGGATCAACGGAAACTGATTCCCGCCGGTCGATTTTTGCCATGCAGACATTCTGGTGAGTCCGTGCAGGTACTCGTACGAATACACTTTTGCCGTCGGATATTTTGCCGTAAAATCATTCAGCAGTTTTTTTACGGTCGGAGAGGTAACCGTGTGCGTGATGAGGGCGATCTCTTTTCCCTGGTTCACCGCCGCCGTCAGCGCCGCGATGATCTTTGTATCGGCCTCTTTCCACGAACTTTTCGACAGGATCCCGGATTCGAGAATCATCGGATTCTTCAGTCGTTCAGGATCGTACAGATTCAGGATGCTTCCCTGTCCCTTTGCGCAGATCTTTCCCTGGTTCACGGGATGGTCGGGATTCCCTTCCACTTTGATCGGACGTCCTTCGCGCGTTTTGATCAGCACGCCGCATGCATGTTCGCATCCGGTGCATGTCGATGCGTAGTAATTCGCCACGCCCAGCGTGATCTCTTCCGGCTTTTTCGTGTACGGAATGATCTCCCCTTTGTCCCGGTAGTCGGAGCAGCCCGCCGCAGCGAATGCTGCCGAGGCAGTCACCAGCGCTAAAAATTGTTTCCGGGAGATGCCGGACATCTCGTCGACGTCAAAATCATCGGTCACCCCTTTGGCAAACTCCCGCACCTTATCGTCCGCCGCCGAGGGATCGTTGTGGTACTGTTTCAAACTCTTCCAGTACTTCGATTCGTTGTTCGGGCTCTGTTTATCCATTTCGGTCCCCTTTTCCCGTCCGCCGTTTCACCGCCATCGGGTTGATGGAGACGGAGACCGATTTTGCTTCATTCTTCTTCGCCGAAGGAAGGAGAATGGACGGAAGAAGCGATACCAAACCCGCTCCGACCGCTCCGGTGCCGAGCCTGCTGAAAAATTTTCTTCGTTCACTGTTCGTTTTTTTTGTCTTCATATCGGATCACAATAATTTATCGATGACACGTATAACAATTTTCAGGGCCTTTTTTCACGTTCTGAAGATACGTCAGTTTTTTCGGAGCATTGCGGTGGCAGTCCAGGCAGTTCGCCATCGTGAACGAATTCACCTGGCGGACAACATCCATTTCCTGCACATTGCCGTGACACGACTGGCATTCGATCCCTTTGTTCACATGCACGCTGTGATTGAAGTACGCGTAATCGGGTATCTTGTGAATTCTTTTCCAGGGAAGAGGTTTGTTCTCATTATAGTACTGCGTCAGGCGGACGATGTTCGGTTTTGTCTTTCGGGCAACGGAGTGGCAGTTCATGCAGGTGTTCACCTGCGGCACCATGGCGTGGCGTGATTTCGTTACACCTGTGTGACAGTACTGACAATCGATCCCCATCGCACCGGCATGCAATGCGTGCGAAAACGGGATCGGCTGTTCGGGTCCGTACCCGACGCCGTCGCGTTCGGCGCGCGACACGTAGTACGTGATCGTTAATGAGGCGAGCGCTGTGAATATAATAATGGGAACACGGATCTTGAGAAAATAGTCAAGAAATGACTTATTCATCGACTACACCTGCAGATTGGAGAATTTTGATATGAGCAACGTTGGATGGGTGCAAATAAAAATAATAGAGCACTAACAATCTTCATGGGTAAATTGTTCGTTTGCTAATTAAATGTTATTGATTGTAAAAACGTTGCACTGGGAATTGGAGCGGGGCCGAAGGGACTCGAACCCTCGACTTCTTGCGTGACAGGCAAGCGCTCTAACCAAACTGAGCTACGACCCCGAAGAACTAATTTTCAAAACGAAGAAAAAACGAACGTCGTAAAACCAAATTGAGTGCCGTGCTTTTGACGGCACGAAATCCGCCGGCTTTTTGGCGGACTGAGCTACGACCCCGTTGAATGCTTCCGTTGAAGAGACAGGCACTACTCCGTCAAAACAACGTTACAAATATACAAAATTTTCACCTCAGTTCGCAAGATGAATTTTAGAAATTTTCATTTCACCGGATTGAATTCGGACTACAATTTCATTTCCGATCCGCCATTTCGATGAACGGCGCTCCCCGTATTTTTCTCCGGCGGCAACAGAGTGAAAAGTTTCCTCCCCGGCACGGCGGTGATTTCCAGACTGCGGTGATTCTAATCCATGATTGTGAATTGTCAATTTCCGCTCATTGAAATACCTTTCAACACCGCTGCTGTTGATACTCACCCATGGATTCCTGAATGAGATTTTGTTTCTGCCTTTCGCTGTTGCAGGAATTTACCGTTTACGTTCGATGGAGGGAACGGCAAGATGCGCTTTCACATTCCGCGGTAAAAAATGATGCGGTGTACGAATATTTGCGATGGATGCCGGGATTCTTACCCGGTAAATTGTGAGGATAAACAGGCCCACGAGATTGTGCGAAGAACTTTTCGTTCCGAAGCGGGAACGTCGTCCCGTTCAGGAGCAAAGGCTTCCTCGGCGGACTGTTCGGTACGGCGTGATCGTCTCAATGACCGCACTGTCCGGTCATGTATTATCAATCACACTCCGTATCCCCTGGAGCACTTCGTTTGCCGTGTACGGTTTCTGAATAAATTTTCTGGCGCCGTGTTCCAGCAGCTCGGACCGTACCTTGGGATCGATATATCCGCTGGCAATAATAATTTTTGCCGATGGATCGATGGTACGAATCCTCTTATAGACTTCCTCTCCCCCTAATTTTGGAAGACCCAAATCGGAAATGACAACGGCAATTTCATTCGCATATTGTGAAAAGATTTTTATCCCTTCTTCACCATCATGCGCCGAAAGGACACGGTAACCGTTAAATGTCAGGAGAGTCTCTATCATGCTTAACAACAGTTCCTCATCCTCAATGATCAAAATAGTTTCATTTCCACCCAGGACATCCTCACTATTCGCCGTATCCCCCGGAATGACCGTATGTTGATCAATTTCGACCGGCAGGTAGATATGGAATGTCGTCCCTTTCCCCACTGTTGTATCGACGTCGATAAACCCTTTATGGTTCGTAATAATACTGTAGACGAGCGCAAGGCCTAATCCGGTACCTTTGTCGACATCTTTTGTTGTAAAGAACGGTTCAAATATTTTTTGCTTTGTTTTTTCATCCATTCCCGTGCCGGTGTCGGAGATTCCGATCTTGATATACTTTTTCGCCAGCGTATCCGGAAATTTTGCCTTCAGAGTATCGCTGTCAGCGAGGGATGTGGTAATTCTAAGACTGCCTCCGCGCGGCATTGCATCGCGGGCATTCACACAAAGATTCAAGAGCACTTGATGAATTTGTGTTGCATCGGCAACAGCGGGAGGAATAGTTGAATCCAGGTCTGTCGACAGCACGATAATTTTTGGAAGAGTTTCTGCCAGCAATTTTGATATTTCGGAGATAATGCTGTTGAGGTTCACCGATTGGAACAGCGTCGGGGTTTTCCGTGCAAATGTCAGCAGTTGCTTGACAAGAGAAGCTCCTCGAAGGGAAGCGCTGTTGATGGCATCAATACTTTTACTGAATTTCTCCGGCTCATCGATATTGCTTTTGATCATGAACGAATGTCCCATGATGATCCCGAGGATGTTATTGAAGTCGTGCGCGATACCGGCGGCAAGCGTCCCCAGCCCTTCGATCTTTTGGGCCTGTTGCAGCTGTGCTTCAAGGCTTTTTTTGGCTTCTTCCTCTTTCTTTCTCTCGGTAATATCCTGGACGGTGCCGACCATCGTTACCGGTTTCCGGGATTGCTCATGGAAGAGTATCGTTGATTGATACTTTACAATCCGTTCTTCACCGTTCGGTAAAATTATTCGATGTTCAAGCGCGAAGGCGCTTTCACCCTGAATCGCTTTCGAGATCCCTGAGGCAACTTTTTCCCGGTCATCAGGATGAATCGATTGGTAAAATATTTCATTCGACACTTCTAATGATCCCGGCTCGTACCCGAATATTCGAAAAACTTCATCGGACCAGCGAAGGGGATTCACGTTCAGCGTCTCCGGATTAGTTAAATCTAATTCCCAATTGCCGATGTGAGCAATGCGCTGGGCTTCCGATAAACTCGATTCGCTTTGACGTAATTCTTCGGCGACCCTGATTCTGTCCAATGCGCCGCCGCAATAATCCGCCAGTGACTGCAATACTTCCAGGTCGCTCTCGGTATACTTCTGCGGTACATAGCTTTGGATCGAAAGGATCCCTATCGGAATCATCCGATTGCGAATTGGGGTAAACATGAGCGACAAGGAAGGTCTCGAAACATCACCGAAAGGTTTCCCCTCCTTCGGGATAACCGATTCAGTGCGCAAAACAAGCTGCGCTCCTTCTTCGAGCACCTGCCTCATACGCCTGTTTGGCGGGACGTCGATGAGCCCGGAAGGAATTTTTCTCTTTCTACCGTCAATGAGATCAATATTAATGACCGAGGTGATCGTATTGAAATGAGGGTTGTAGAGGTCGACGGTGCATGCGTCCCATCCGAAGAGTGTGTCGGCTACTTCAACGATGATCTCCGCAGCTTCTTCCCTGTTATCAATGGAGCTTAATTTGTACGCAAGATTTGCAAATGCCGTACTCCGTTTTTCCGCAATCCGCCGGGATTCAAGCAGCTCCCTTTCCCTCATTGCCCGGCGTATTGCCGACGGAAGCCGCTGCAGTTCATGTTTCAATACATAATCGGTCGCGCCATGTTGTAACGCTTCGATCGCCCGCGATTCACCGATTGTCCCAGAGACAAAGACAAACGGCACGTCCGGTTGTATTTTTTTCACATCTTCAAGTGCGGAAAGGCCGTCGTATCCCGGTAATGTGTAGTCACACAATACGAGATCGTACTGGGTTAAATGTAGCTTTTGAACCAGGTCATGCTGTGATGAAACAGTTACGACGTCAAACTCTATTCCCTCTGAACGGATGCACTCGATAATCAAGTCATGATCGAGCTCATTGTCTTCAATATGCAGCAGTCTTTTGTTTTTTGCGGTCATGGCACCCCCCTACCTGACGACTGGTTTGGAATCGCTTGCACCCTGTTTCGGATCCTGCGGCGTCTCGTTAAGAATAGCCCAAAACACCCCCAATTGTTTTACGGCGCTTAGAAATTCCTGAAAATCGACCGGCTTGACGACGTACGCATTCACGCCGTAATGATAACTGTTCAAGAGATCCGATTCTTCGCGCGACGTGGTCAACATCACCACCGGAATGGTTTTCAGTGTATCATCCCCTTTAATTCGCCGCAATACTTCCAATCCATCGACTTTGGGCATTTTCAAATCAAGAAGGATAACGGCCGGATTGCTGCTCTGGCGGTCTTGATATTTTCCCCGTTTGTATAAATAGTTCAGCGCTTCCTCGCCGTCCCGTACCGTGATCACTTCATTCATCAGATTGTGTTCGGATAACGCTTCGAGGGTCAATTCAATGTCATGCTCATTGTCTTCGGCGAATAAAATCGATTTGAGGCCTTTCATAGTTGATTCCTTACGCTGGTAATGAAAAATAAAATGTCGCGCCTTTGCCCGTTTCCCCCTCTGCCCAGACCCTTCCATGATGCCGCATAATAATCCTGTGAACATTCGCCAGCCCGATTCCAATCCCTTCAAATTCTTCAGAGCGATGCAGTCGCTGGAACACACCGAATAACTTGTCGGCATATTTCATGTCGAACCCTGCACCGTTATCCCTGACAAAGAAAACATACTCTTTATCGATCACCTGGCATTCAATGTGAATCACTGCCTTTTCGACCTTGGCTGAATATTTATACGCGTTCGATAAGAGATTCATCCACACAAGACGGAGCATGGACGGATCGCCCTGCACAACGGGGAGGGATTTTTTTTGAACCGTGATACTGCGTTGTTCCGCTTCGGGCGAAAGTTCCAGCATCACGTTTTCAACAACCTTATCCATATCCACTTTGTTCATTTGCATCTCGGCTCTTCCCATCCGGGAAAAGACAAGCAGCTCGTCGATCAATTGACCCATTTTTCTGGCGGAATCGGAAATGATATTCAGGTATCGCTGCCCTTGATCATTCAACGTTTCAAAATATTTTTTCTGCAGCAGCTGGGCAAAACCGTCGATATGACGGAGGGGGGCGCGGAGATCGTGCGATACGGAATATGAAAATGATTCAAGTTCTTTATTGGCGTTATTGAGCTGCAGATTCAATTTCTGCAAATCCTGCCCCCGCTGAAAAATCTCCGCTTCCATCTTCCTCAGCTTTTCGTCTGTTCCTGAAGGATCGTTTGGCCCGCCGGCGTTCTTTTTGGATTGATGAATGAATTCGGTGACATCCTCTACCCGGTGAATGATATATTCAATCGCGCCGTTTGTTCCCAGCACGGGGGAATTCACAGGACTCCAGTATCGTTCTTCAAATCCCCCTCCTTCCGATTCGGGGCGCTGAATATCGTACTTCTGGATCGGCATTGTATCGCTGCTTCCGTTGTTCATTACTCGTTGCAGAGATGCCTTCAGGTTAGAGGAACCGTCGGCATTCGGGTCGTCGGGATTGTCGGGAAATACGTCGAAGAGGTTCCGCTCAAGGATTTTCTCCCTTGTTGTTTTTGTCGCCTGAAGGTACGCATCGCTTGCCCCGGTGATCGTCAGATCCGGTTTCAAGACTAAGAACAACCCGGGAATAGATTCAAAAAGCGCTTGAAATTGAAGCCGTTTCTGGAATTCAATCCGCTCTGCCTCATACTGCTTTCGTTTGGTAATATCTTCGGATAGAATAAAGACTCCCTCCGGAACGGGTTCAATGTTCAGGGTAAACCATCCGCTCGTGTGATCCTCGTAAAAGAATTCATTTTCCATTTGGATCGGGATCCGCTCTTTCATGCTTCGTTGAAGCTCAATGAAAAATTTCGACTGTTCGATACCGGGATACATTTCCATCATCGTGCGTCCCAGAAGTTCCTCTTTGGAATGACGTCCCTGTTTCGCAGCGATGTCGTTCAGATACAAATACCGGAAATCAAAACCGAGTATCTGACACCCTTCCATCATGTTATCCAATGTCGTTCTGTACCTGTGTTCAGCCAGCCGTAATGCTTCGTTTGTGGTCCGCAGATCGGCCTCCCGTTTCTGAATCTTTGTCACCATCCCGTTGAATGCATCGGCCAGAAATCCCGTTTCGTCGTTTGTCATCCGCGATACGCGAACGGAGTAATCCTGCTTTTCTGAAATCTGCTGGACGGCCGACGCCAGCATCACGATCGGCGTCGAAATGCTTTTTTCAAGGACGGCGGCAACCGCATAAGCGACCGCAAGTGCGCCCGCTAACACCAGAAGCGCAATCCGTATGTACGACCAGAACCGCTCATATTGTTCGAGCAGATCCATGCGCAAATAGATTGTGCCGATCCGGTTACCATTGACCAAAATGGACTTATACAGAACGAGCGCGTCGTCTTCGTAATAGGTCGTATCGGGGGAAGGCTCGTGAGGGAATACCTCCTCCCGATGCGGACGGGTGTACGCCGCAAATAATTTTCCGTTCTTTGTGTACACTCCCCCCGAAATAATATGCCGCTGGGAATGCAGCGAGTTCAGCACTCGCACCGCGTCGGCAGAATCCTGGAAGGCAAGGGCGGCATTGATATTCTCCGCGATGATGTCGGCTTTCGTTTCAATATCATTCGCAAGGATTCTTCTGAAGGTAATTCGCTCATAGGTCAGGAAACCGGCAACGGCAAAAACGACGGCGAGAAACGTGGTGGAGAGGATCACCATTTTCAGCTTTGTACGGATCGATTTGTGCGGGAACATGTTCATCATGACGGATTGACGATCCTGGCAAGCCGCAGCAGTTTAGAACTGGCTTTCAGGTCGCCCTGTTTGAGTGCATTCAAATTTATTTCAAACCGTACTTTGTTCTGTTCAATGTAAAAGCCGATACCGCCCCCCATGGTCCCGAAATGATCCAGGTCGCTGATGGTGAGAACGGATGCCTCGCTGAGCCGTTTCAACACCTCTGTTGAAATATTCTTTTCGGACGTACCGATAAACATGATGTGACTTTTCCCCGCTTCATTGATCGAATGAAACCGCGTCAGCATGACGGGGTGTCCGTTGAATTTTTCATTCCGGAATGTTTCGTCCAAAATGTTTCCAAAGGGATCGTCCCCTACGACAGAAATAATAATCGGAGACTGATCGTTCTCAAAAGCGGAATCGGGCCATTCCATGAACTGTAGAAAATTCAGCATGTACACCGCTTTGAAGCGGTATTCGATCTCTTTTTGACTTTGCGATAATGCCGCAGTACACATGAGAAGAAGTACCGCGGCAGAGAGAACGTACACTCTCGCCAATCTTCTCAGGCTTGAATTTTTTATGGAATTCCCTCTTTTGGGTTTCATAATGTCCATGAAAGCTTCCCGTAGACACTGCGCGTAATTTCTTCGCGCGTTGCCCTCGGGAATCCGTACTCGGGATGATGGGGATGCAAAAGATTCTGTCCCGCTACCGACAATGCAATCTGTTCGGAGGGATGCCATCCCAGCCACAGATCTACTTCAGCATAACTCGGTACACTTCCGGCAGTCGACCCATTGTAGTTGTGGAGGATATCAACCCAGCGAAGTTTTGCGCTCACCTCAAAGGCGGCAAAAACATTCATGACGGAATTCACCATGATCTGCTGCTGCGGATCCGATGTTTCGTTCAGCGCCTTATTAAAATCCGATTTCCCCGGTGTAACGCGTATATCTTCTTTCAGCAAATTATATCCCCCGTGCAGCATCCACCAATCACGGATCCGGTACGAAGCACCGAACTCGAATCCGTACGTTTCCCCCTCCAGGTTATTTTCAAAAAATAGCGGGAATGTGGTCGCTGCATTGAGACTCGTACTCCGGATATCATCATAGCGGTTGTAAAAAGCGGAAATCGACGCCGTCAACGCCGGATACACCTGGGTTCGATAGCCTGCCTCGTACGCAATCACCGTTTCGGATTTAAAATCGCTCCCTCCGACCAGAAGTTCCATGTTTGGGGGAAGCAAAAAATACGGGGGTGCGGGCTGTGACATATCACGGTCAATTCGTGACGGCATTCGTACTGCCCGTGAAATTGCCCCCCAAAACATGTGAGTCGTGGAAAGCATCCATTGAAGCCGCGTACTTGGTTCAAATTCCCATCCGGTATAATCATTATGTTCGACCTTCGTTCCGAGCGTGAAGGCGACATTTTCCGTCAGAGAAATTTCATCCTGTACAAAACCGCTGAATAAATTTTGATCCAGCCGTTCCGGGAAAAAACCGAGTGCGGGAGAATTTTTTACGACGTCGTGAGTAAAGCGGTAACCGAATCCCCAGATAACAGCATGATCGTCAGCAGCGCTGAACCGGTGCTGAAAATCTAGATCGTACGTATCAAGATCATCCTTTAGTGTACCGGCGGGTGCAAATTCCGTCGTTCCAATGACGAAAGGCGCGGTGGGAAGGTACAGATGCGTCCGGTCGACATACAATTGCAGTTTCAGATCAGACTTTTCGGAATAGGAATGGGACCAGCGGCCAAGAATATTCTCGCCGGAGACGGTTGATTTGTCGTTCGGGATCAGATCATCTTCAGATGAATAAATATCCCCCTGGAAAGTTATGAGATCCTTCGAAGAAGTATTGGCATCGATACGAAATCCACCCTGTCCCATCCGCCATGAATCGGGAGAATCGGTCCCGTCGGCAAACATCTCGCCCGAATGCCGGGCATACTTGCCGTAGATTCTATAATGAGTCGAGGAACTCATCATGCCGCCGTAACGAATTCCGGCAAATCTTTCCAGTACCGTTCCGCCCCCTATTTCCGTATAGAGTCCTTGAGAATCACCGGCATCTTTAGTGATGATATTGATGACACCGTTAACTGCGTTCGCTCCCCATAACGTACTTCCCGGGCCGTTGATAATCTCAATGCGCGCTATATCGTTAAGCAAATAATCCTGTCTGCCCCAAAAAACGCCCGAATACAATGGAGTGTAAACAGTCCGTCCGTCGATTAACACGAGAAGTTTATTGGCAAGATCGGTGTTGAAGCCGCGGGCGCTAATTCCCCATGAGTGCGCCCCTTTTTGGGAAATATTTAAACTATTGGTAAGCCGCAACGCTTCCGGAATTGTCGAAGCGCCGGACCGGCGGATATCATCATTGGTGATGACCGAAACCGAGGCAGGAGCTTTAAACCAAGGTTCTGTCTTTTTGGAAACAGAGGTAATTTCAATATCCATCAGCTCTTCGAGCGAAAATTGTTTCAGATATGTCGAAGATAATGAATCCGGGAAATTTTGTGCCGCTGCGAACAATGGGAAGAATAAAAATGCAATGAAAACGAAGATCGTGGATTTTCTCATCCGGCTGGTGTTCATGGATAACCGTACCTTTTTTGTATAATGGGGAGAAAGCTCTTGATCAAACTATAATGGCAACGTAATCGATTCCGCCGGCAATTCATCAATGCCGTTGAATTTTGGAAAAAAGTGCTTTGCTCTCGGTTATAAGAGATACGATCACATTTTTCAGATGTGTATCAAATAACTAGTGCCGTTTCTCAAAATTAAGATGATGTTTTTTATCAAAGGACACTTCGACTCCACCCTGACAGTCATGCTGAGCGAGTCCTATTTATAGGACGAGTCGAAGCACTGTCAGGGTGTCG
>Ga0172379_10008583_pt1 | contig 12827 bp, 12 predicted proteins | sample GrowelOW334metaG_FD_119756 | JGI IMG/M metagenome (GOLD analysis project Ga0172379, IMG submission 119756) | Groundwater microbial communities from an aquifer near a municipal landfill in Southern Ontario, Canada - Groundwater well OW334 metaG | ecosystem: Environmental > Aquatic > Deep... | reverse complement strand
CTATAGTGAATTTACTATGGTAGTACGAATGAGACACACGCGAGCCCATACGGCAAATAGACGTTCCCATCACGCTTTGAAGGGACCGCGTCTTTCCACTTGCGCAAAATGCAAATCAGCTCATCTGAAACATCGCGCATGCGCCACCTGCGGGACTTATCGCGGAAAGAATGTTGCGAGCGTCCTTAAGGGCGTCGAAAAGAAGGCAAAGCGGGCAGTCAAGAAAGCCGAGGCTTTGAAAAAATAAAACGCAAAAGCGTCTTATTCTTTTCTTTCTTTTTTCTTTTTTAGAGTTATCACGTGGTAATTTGATATATTTGTTTTTTACATATGGCAAATAGGCACCTTTCAAGATCCATCGTTCTCCAAGCTCTCTTTGAGTGGGATTTTCGCGGAAAGAATGATGTGACTATCGAAGAAATAGTCGGGCGCGATACTGAAGAGTTCGCTCCCGGTCTTTCGGATTTTTCTTTCATAAAAAATCTGGCTGAAGGTGTTATCAAAAAAAGCCAAGTACTCGACTCTATTATTGAAAAGGCCGCTCCTGAGTGGCCTCTTGATCGTATCTCTATTATCGACCGAAACATACTTCGTATCGGGCTTTTTGAACTTCTTTTTTCAGACCACGCGGATGTTCCGCCAAAAGTCGCCATCAACGAATCCATAGAGCTCGCGAAAACGTTCGGCGGAGAAACGAGTGGAAAATTCGTGAACGGCGTTCTCGGCGCAGTCTACAAAGAACTCGGAGAACCGGGAAAAGATGAATCGGCAAAGCCAAAGAAAAATTACGATATAAGCAAAGCGCCGATTGAAAATCTCGTCGGAGCCGTGGTATACGGAAAGAAAGACGACGAAATCTATCTCGCGCTTATTCACGACGTTTTCGGACACTGGACCCTTTCAAAAGGCCACACGACAGAGGGTGAAGAACTGAAAGCAGGTACGGTACGAAAAGTACAGGAGGAGCTCGGCCTTCCCGTAGAAGTAGGCGAAGAGCTCGGCAATAACGAGTACATCGCAACCGACCCCGAAAAAGGGAAGATCAAAAAACGCGTAACCTACTTCCTTGCGGAATCCCCATTCCAAGATATCAAAGTCGGCGAAAGCGGGGGCATCGACGATGGACGGTGGTTCAAGATCGACGAAATACTGGATCTCAATTTTTACGATGATATTATGCCTATCGTCGCGAAAGCCGTTGAGATACTTTCAAAAAAGTAGAACGAAACCTTTATAAACCGAAGTTCAAAACTCAGAAGCCAAAATTTCAAGTTTTTTTGAATTGCAATTTTGACTTTTGCTTTTTGAATTTAAAATTCAAAAATCTATGGAATATGATTTCTCGCGATTCGAGGAAGAATCCGGAATTGTTTTTACTGATAAAAACATTCTTCGGGAAGCTTTTACGCATCGTTCTTATCTAAACGAGGCCAAAGAAAAAGGGCTCACCCACAACGAGCGTCTCGAGTTTCTCGGTGATGCTGTTCTTGAGCTTGCCGTTACAAATTACCTTTTTAAAAAATACCCAAAAGAGCCGGAGGGAAATCTCACTGCATACCGATCAGGATTGGTAAACGCGATTACTCTTTCGGATATCGCTCTTAACCTTCACCTCGGAGAATTTTTGCTTCTTTCAAAAGGGGAAGCACGAGATATCGGAAAGGCACGGCAATACATTCTCGCCAACACCATCGAAGCCGTCATTGGGGCCATCTACCTGGACAGAGGATACGAAGTCGCGGAAAAATTCATCGCTAAAAATATTCTTCCTCTTATGGATGAAATTGTCGGAAAAGGATTGTGGCAAGACGCAAAAAGTTCGTTCCAAGAAAAAGCTCAAGAGAAAAAGGGAATTACTCCGAACTACAAAGTGATAAAAGAAACAGGCCCCGACCACGACAAGAAGTTCCTCGTCGGAGTCTATCTCGAAAATACGCTTATTGCCGAAGGAGAAGGAAGATCAAAGCAAGACGCGGAACAATCAGCCGCAAAAAAAGCACTCGAAGAATTCGATCTAAAAAAACGAGGATAAAAAAAAGAAAAATCACCGCTCTCTTTTGAGCGGTGATTTAATTTTCGGAGCTACCCCAACCTCCGGATGACCAGTATCGGAAAAACCTTTCCGTTCTTCTCTTTGGTTTCTACCTCTTTCTTTTTGGAAAGAGATTCGATCCGTTTCATGAGAACGACGAGAGGGAGCAAACGACTGTACCTAAGTTCAATAGCTTGGCGAACTTCGGTAACCGTCTGCCACTTCTTTTGAGAAAGGGCTTCCAGAACGATATCCTTTGAAATCCAACGGTCTTGGTCGAGCATTGTGGTTACCTCTTTTGTTTTTCCAGAGAGAACTTTTACAAACCTTATACTATCATAAAAAACATATTTTGTCAATTCTTTCCTCCGAGAGCTTTTTGCTGAAGATAGGTGCGAATATGGCGCCTTGCGAGGGTTGTCTTGCAGTAATCGAGCCATTTTCTTGAGGGAGTGACAGAACGTTTCGTTTCCACTTCGACGATATCGCCGTTGTGAAGAATTGTGTCTATGGAGGTAAACTTTCCATTTACCCTCGCTCCCGCAATATGCTCCCCGATGTCAGAGTGAACAGCAAAAGCAAAATCAACAGGGCTGGAACCCTGGGGGAGATCAATGACGTCGCCTTTCGGAGTAAACACGAACACCCGGCTTTCAAAAAAGTCGACTTTGAGGTGTCGTAAAAATTCGCCCGTCTCGGAAACATTCTGCTGAAGATCCACAAGCTCTTTGAACCAGGCGTATTTCTTTCCCAGTTCTTCGGGGCGTTTCACTTCTTTGTTGAAACCTTCTTTGTAGGCAAGATGCGACGCGATTCCGTATTCGGCTTCTTCATGCATTTCTTCCGTACGAACCTGTATTTCAATAATTCCACCGTCTCCGGTAAATACGGTCGTGTGTAAACTTTGGTACCCGTTTGGCTTGGGAAACGCGATGTAGTCTTTTATACGACCCGGGAGAGGTCGGTAATGGCTGTGGATCACTCCCAAGACTCCATAACAGTCCGCAACGTTTTCAACGATAACCCGCACGGCCATCACGTCGTAGATCTTATTGATATCCATTTCGTTCTTCAAGAGTTTTTTATACAAACTGTATGTTCCTTTGAGACGGTTTGAGGTGCGACTATTTTTGTATCCGGCTTCGGCAAGTTCTTTCTTGAGAGAACGGTAAAATTTTTCCAGGCGTTCTTCCACAACATCGCGCTGGCCCTTCATTACAACCTGTACTTGTTTATATTCCTCCGGATAAGCATAGGGAAAAGAATATTCCTCCAAGTCGTGTTTCATCTTACCCATACCCAAACGATTCGCGAGGGGGGCGTAAATGTCGAGGGTTTCAAGAGCGATACGACGCTGTTTATCGGTGCGTACAAATTGGAGAGTGCTCACGTTGTGAAGACGATCCGCCATCTTGATGATCAGCACGCGGATATCTTTTGTTGTCGCGATAAAAAGTTTGCGCAAGCTCTCAACGTGTCTCGTTGCTCCGTGATATTTTAATTTTCCGAGTTTGGTAACACCTTCAATAAGAAACAATATTTCTTTCCCAAATTCTTTTTCAAGTTCTTTCGCCGAGATTCCCGCATCTTCTAAAGTATCATGAAGAAGCCCTGAAGCGACAGCCTTTGCGTCCATTCCAAGATCGGCGAGAGTGAGAGCAACAGCAAAGCAATGTATAAAATACGGCTCGCCGGAAAAGCGTTTCTGATCCGAGTGAGTCTTTGCGCTAAAATCATACGCCTTGCGAATGAGTATCTTATCTTCTTCGCTCGCCGAATGGAGAGCGGAGATAATTTCTTCGACGTTGTTTGACATTAAGTTTAATAATAATAGATTTCTAAAAAAATGAAAGGGGTCGTATTCGACCCCTTTGTTCGGCTACTTATGGCGTCGGACACTGTGCCGACGATATTGTTTCCTTTGATTGTCCTGTAGCTTAACCCAAGAGGGAATCTTTGTTTTTTTATTCTCTACGACGAACTCGCCTGACCGTTCCTTGAATTCTGTCTGAACTCCAAGGGGGCCCAAAACGTCCGACAATACTCTAGACAATAACGATAAAACGCGACTCATCTTTTTCCTCCAGTTTCCCGAACAGAAAAAACTTAACATTTAATTTACATATAGTCAAGTTGGCGAGTCCTTAAAACTATGCTTGAATTATTTTAGACGTTTCGTCTGGTTCAAAATCAATATTACGAGGTTCCCGCCGATGAAAGTATATAAAAACCTGAATTATTACGTCGAAACCGGAGTTTCACTCTCCGAAGAAATCTATGTCCGCGCCATAATCGTAGAAGGGGTAATCCTTCCGGAAGAGATTGACCGAAAAGAATTCAAGCAGATGACCGTCACACCGGCCGAGATACGCGAATGGAAAGCCGACCTCAACAAATGGGCCCCGGAAAGAATCAGGGAGTTGATCGCCGAAGCGACTCCCTGCCATTCTTCGTAAGCAGAGCACCCCGCAAATTGCGGGGTGTTTTTTAGATGAAACACCCTTGACCGCGGATTTTAAAGGAATATAGTTGAAGCAGTAAGACTTTTTATGATAAAATATGGGCCTAAAACAAAGGACATTTATTTATGAAAAAACGAATACTCGTCACCGGTGCCTTCGGGCAAATAGGAACTGAGCTCATAGACGCGCTCCGTAAAAAGTACGGCAAAAACGCCGTTGTGGCTTTTGACAAAAAACCGAATCCGACATTCGTCGGAGATGTCGTCATCGGAGACGTTACCGATGAGCGCCTTCTCCGCGACACCGTAAAAGAATTCAACATCGGCACGGTATACCACCTCGCCTCGATGCTTTCCGCGACAGGAGAACAGCATCCCGATCTTGCGTGGAAGGTAAATATGGACGGGCTCCGCAACGTGCTCGAACTCGCAAAAGAATTCAAACTCAAAGTTTTCTGGCCGAGCTCGATTGCCGCCTTCGGACCGACCACTCCGAGAGACAACACTCCCCAGCAAACCGTTCTTGAACCGACGACTATGTACGGCGTTACGAAAGTCGCAGGCGAACTTTTATGCCAATACTACTTTTCAAAGTACGGCGTGGATGTCCGCAGTTTGCGATATCCGGGCGTCATCAGTTGGCGTACGCTTCCGGGCGGAGGCACGACCGATTATGCCGTGGACATTTTTTGGAAAGCGATTGAAACGGGCGAGTATACGTGTTTCCTCAAACAAAACACCGCTCTTCCGATGATGTATATCGACGATGCGATTCGGGCAACGATTGAGATAATGGACGCCCCCGCAGAAAATATCACTATTCGCACCAGCTACAACCTCGCCGCGATCAGCTTTACTCCAAAAGAACTTACTGAAGCAATCCGAAAAGAGAAAATTGCCGTAAAGATTAAGTACGAACCGGATTTCCGACAGGCAATAGCGGACTCATGGCCAAAAAGCATAGATGACCGAAAAGCTCGAAAAGATTGGAAGTGGAAACATCAGTTTGGACTGGAAGAAATGACAGCAGAAATGATTCAGGGAGTTCACAAGATGAAAGGAACTTTCAAAAAAGCCGCCTAAAAAAATTGACAAAAAGAGCCTCCGAAATACGAATCGGGGGCTTTCTTTTTGTCTTCCCCACTTCGCATATGCGAAATGGGGAAGACAAGAGTGTTAACGTGTATTTTGTTCTTTTGTTATCTTGTTGTTGACATTCTAAGTATTTGATATAGAAATAAGGAAGGAGTAAAATAAGTACATTACCAATCTAAACGGAGCATTGTATGGCCTACAATCAAGCCAAAAATATCTACGGCGACATACTCGCACAAATTCGTGAAAGCGGTCTTTATAAAGACGAATATATCTTGAAATCGCCTCAGGGCGCGTGGATAGATGTGGAATTCCCGGAAGGGGCGCCTGCACGGAAAGTACTCAACCTCTGTGCCAACAATTATCTCGGCCTCTCTTCGCACCCTGATGTTATCAAGGCGGCGCACGCAGGGCTGGATGCTCGAGGCTACGGAATGAGCTCGGTTCGCTTTATTTGCGGGACGCAAGATATTCATCGCGAGCTCGAGCAAAAGATGTCCGAATTTCTCGGCACCGAAGATACGATTCTTTTCGGATCATGCTTTGATGCGAACGGCGCGGTCTTTGAGGCGCTTCTCGGAGAGGAAGACGAAATCTTTTCAGATGCTCTCGTGCACGCTTCCATCATCGACGGCGAACGACTCGCGAAAAAAGTTCCGCGAAATATTTACCCGCATTCCGATATGGCTGAATTGGAGAAACTTCTTGTCGCCTCAAAAGCCCGCTTGAAGATGATCATCACCGATGGAGTCTTCTCGATGGACGGAGATATGGCAAAGCTCGACGAGATTGTCGCGCTCGCAGAGAAATATGACGCGATGGTTTTTGTAGACGATTCTCACGCTTCCGGATTTATCGGAAAAACGGGAAAGGGAACGCACGAACATTTCGGCGTGATGGACAAAGTAGATATCATCACCACCACTTTCGGAAAAGCCTTGGGTGGCGCTTCCGGCGGTTGCATTTCAGGAAAAAAAGAAATCATCGCCCTCCTTCGCCAGCGCGGGCGCCCGTATCTTTTCTCCAATGCCGTTCCTCCTGTCGTCGTCGCGGGCACGCTCAAGGTTTTGGAAATCCTTTCCGATACGGCCAGACGCGACAAGCTTGCCGACCTCGCTTCCTATTGGCGCGACGCCCTCACAAAAGCAGGGTTTGATCTGAAGGCCGGAAATACGCCAATCGTTCCCGTTATGCTCTACGACGCCAAGCTCGCGCAAGACTTCGCTCGCGAACTCTTCACAGAAGGCGTGTATGTACGCGGTTTCTTCTATCCCGTGGTCGCGCAAGGCCAAGCGCGCATCCGCACGCAGATGTCCGCCGGCTTGGAAAAAGCCGACTTGGAAAAAGCGCTCGAAGCGTTTGTAAAAGTAGGGAAGAAGCTCGGAGTACTGAAGGCATAATAAAAAAACAACCGCCCCGTAAAGGGGCGGTTTTGGCGCTACATATCCTCATCAACACCAAAGATATATCTAAAGAAACCTTTCAGGATCCGCCACACCAAGACGAGTCCGGAAGCGAGCATAGAACCCAGTCCGTAAGCGAGTCCAGAAGCCAGCGCGGAAGCGAGTGCGAAAACGAGTACGGAAAGGGGTACAGAAGCCAGTCCGAAAGCCAGTCCGAAAGCGAGTCCGAAAGCGAGTACGGAAACGAGTCCGGAAACTGGTCCGGAAGTGAGTCCGAAAGCAAGTCCGAAACCGAATACGGAAGCGAGTACGGAAACAAGTCCGGAAACTGGTCCGTAAACGAGTCCGTAAACGAGTCCGAGAACGAGTCCGTAAGCGAGTCCAGAAACAAGACTACTATTGTCTTTTACCTTTCCATAAACAGTTACCACTAGTCTCGCGAGTAGCGGGGCGAAGAGGACATCCGTCCAGCGAGAGATCGCAAATGGAAGCTCGATTGAACTATTCGGGGTAAGCAAGACACTCGTTATGACCGGCACCGGGGCATAAAAGCTCCACACGTACCAGAACAACCCGATGACGACCGCAGTGAGAAGTCCGACTCGGAAACTCACCACCGCGCACTTTTTGTTAGACCACATTTTTGTCACCTTTTAGTGAAGTATAGAAACGAACAAAGTCTTGTTAAGATTAGCATACATTATAGCATTTGTCAATATTCTCAATCGTGAATCCAAAATACAAAACAACCGCCCCGTAAAGGGGCGGTTTTGTCAGAATTACTCTAATCGATATTTTTGGATGGTTTATTCCATACCGTTGACTGAAAGCCAATTAAAAAACGACTTCAAATGTGTAAGAACCCCGACAAGACAGTAAATGAGTCCGCAAAAAAGTCCGTAGATGAACCAGTAGGTGAATCCATAAACAAGCCCACAAAAAACTGATTCGAAAGCGAGGCCACAAGCGAGTAAAAAACCGATTCCAAAAACAAATCCGGAACGGCTTCCGTAACCGAGCCCGAAACAGAGTCCGAAAATGAGAGCGCAAACAGTTCCAAGGGCTTGCCCAGGAACGAGCAGAAGAATAGATCCGACAAAAAATCCAAGTCCAATGTCGAAAGTAAAGCAAGGACTCTTCAATTTTCCATACGTCGTCACCAACAACGAGACGAGGATGAAGACGGCGGGGATATCCACCCATCGAGGAAGCACGAACAAAGGGATTGGAATAAGCACGGCAGGAACGGGAGTATACAAACTCCATACATACAAAAACAGACTGACGACGATTAAGGCAAAAACACCTATCCGAAAACTTGCAATCGCGCACTTCTTGTTAGACCACATTTTAACCACCTTTAATCTAGGGAGAAACTATAAACGATCAAAATCTTTTTTATGGTATCATAAATAATAGATTTTGTCAATCAATACACTTTTTTTATACATACTAAAACAACCGCCCCGTAAAGGGGCGGTTTTGCGATCTACCAATCGGCGGGGCGGAGCCCAGGGCGGAAAGAGGGGAGAAGAATGTCTTCCCAATCATTCCGATAGCCGGCGAGGACCATCTTCCCGGAATGACGGAAACAACGATTCTCGAGCCGTCGTTCCCACGTCCACGGATTGTGATCAACACGCTTTTTGTAGCAGTGTTCGTTCCACCGAGGGGACAAACCGCGCCGGCCACGAGTGTTCAAAACAACAGACGCTCGCATGCGTTACCTCATTTTTATGTGAGCACGACCAAATTATTTTATAAACAAAATAATCAATTTTGTCAATAGTTTTCAAAAACCGCCTTTTAATGGCGGTTTTTAAGTAATTATTTCTTTGGCTCTTTCTTGTGAGGATTATGATTCGGGCACAATTTGTCGGAACAGCGCTCGGGAATAGTCTTCGTGCCTTCCATCATAAGAGCTCCGCATTCTTTGCAGATATTTCCGGTCGGTTTCGCTTTGATGGCGTATTTGCATTCAGGGTAATCGGAACAGCTGTAAAATATACCAAATCGTCCGCGTCGCTCGGACATATCTCCTTTTTTGCAAACCGGGCATATAATGCCGGTTCTTCGGCGAGCTTCTTCGGCTTCATCAGCTTTCACGAATTTACATTTCGGGTAGTTTGAGCAAGCAATAAATTTTCCATAGCGTCCTTCGCGCTCCATAAGCTGGCTCTCGCACTTCGGACATTTTTCGTCCAAGAGTTTCGGACCCTCCAATTCACGCCCGTCGATAGTTCTCGCGCCGACGCATTTCGGGAACTTTGCGCAACTTAAAAACTTTCCGCTTTTTCCGAGCTTGATAATCATTGATCCGTCGCACACGGGGCATTTCATATCCGCCGGAGCATCACCCAGGTTGGTGATTTTCTCCATTTTTTCTTTTGACTTTACGAGTTTGGCGAACGGAGTGTAAAAATCCCTAAGAGTTTTTTCGTATTCGCGCTTTCCTTCGGCAATATCGTCGAGCTGTTCTTCCATATCGGCGGTAAAAGTGTCGGAGATAATTTCACCGAAATTATTTTCCAAGAATTCACTCACAACCTCCCCGGTATCGGTCGGCTTCAAAGCTTTGTTCTCTTTTTCTACATATCCGCGGTCCACGATGGTGGAGATAATAGAAGCGTAGGTACTCGGACGGCCGATTCCTCTTTTTTCGAGCTCCTTTACAAGACCCGCTTCGGAATATCTATTTGGAGGTTCGGTCTGCTTCGCCTCCGATTGAGCATCGATGAGAGCAAGAGAATCTCCTTCGGAAACTTTCGGGAGTTCAGTGTCTTCTTCGCGAGCTTTTGGGTCAACAATGAGCCACCCTTGTGAAAGAAGGCGAGAACCATTGGCTGAGAAATTCGGAATGCTTTCGTCCTCAATATTCGCAATAATCTTTGTACGCAAAATTTCCGCGTCTTTCATCTGAGATGCCACGGTACGGCGCCAGATAAGCGCATAGAGATCTTTTTGCTCGGGAGTTAAACCGGCGGTCAGTTTCTCGGGGTGCGACGGGCGGATGGCCTCGTGGGCTTCCTGAGCATTTTTTGACTTTGTCTTATACGCGCGATTTTCCAAAAATTCTTTGCCGTATTGTTTTATGATGAGGGACGAGATGTCAGAGACCGCTTCCTCTCCGAGATTTGTGCTGTCGGTACGCATATAGGTAATGTGTCCCGCTTCGTAGAGCTTTTGAGCAACACCCATCGTACGCCCCGGGGCGAAGCCGAGCTGTGTGCTTGCTGTTTGCTGAAGGGTAGAGGTGGTGAATGGAGCGCGGGGTGAACGCTTGGCGTTTGTTTCTTTCACTTCAATAACTTTCCATTTTTCCGTTTTCGCTTTTTTGAGAATGTTTCCGACAATCTTTTCGTCGCGAGGTTCTTCGGAGCAGGTAACGGTGAATTGTTCATTCTTTGCCGTTTTGAGGTCGGCTGAAAGCACCCAAAAATCTTCGGGTACAAAAGCGCGGATCTCTCGTTCTCGTTCAACGAGAATACGGAGAGCGGGGGATTGCACTCGCCCGGCCGAAAGGCCATAACGAAGCTTTTTCCAAATGAGCCCGGAAAGATCGTAGCCGACGAGACGGTCGAGAACGCGACGAGCTTCTTGGGCCTTGCGTAAATCCTGGTCGATAGCGCGAGGGTGTTTCAACGCCTCCTCAACGGCTTTTTTTGTAATTTCATGAAAAGCCACGCGGTGAGCGCCTTTCATTTTTGTCGCCTGGACGATATGCCACGCAATGGCTTCTCCTTCACGGTCGGGGTCTGTCGCAAGGAATATTTCATCCGCACTTTCCGAAGCTTTTTTGATATCAGCGACAACTTTTTCTTTTCCTTTTGAAATTTCGTAATGCGGAACAAAACCGCCCGGAATATCGAGAGCGTTCTTATTGCTTTTCGGAAGGTCTCGGACGTGTCCGACAGAGGCGATTACTTTGTAACCGCTTCCGAGATACTTTGAAATTGTTTTTGCCTTGGAAGGCGACTCTACGATTAATAATTTCATTATAAGTTAAGTTTGTACTATAAAATTCTTTTCTCTGCAAATCGTACCCACAATACTTCTCATTGTATACGGTAAGAGGGAATATTAAAAACGAGTCTTTCTGTGGATAAGAAAGACTCGTTATCGTGCATCAGTCATGAGCGCTCCTAAAGAGATTATTTCTTCCCAAAAAGCGATTTTTCCATCGAAGACCAGTGCTTCCATACCTCTTCGGCTTCTGCTCTCTCTTTTCCGTGGAGAGAAGACATTGCGGAGTGGGCGTGGCCGACCAGTTTTGCAACGCTTTTTTTGGTAACCTTACCACCGAGGAAATCGGCGGTAAGAGTCTCTTTCATTTCCCGAAGCTCGGCGAGCTCGGGTGATATAATCGTTTCTACGACCGGTTTCGGAGCCGGCTCCGGAGTGGCGCGAAGCCACGGTTTATTGCCTTCAAATGACATGATAGTTCTCCTTTAAGGTTCAACTTAGGGCTAATAATAGTATACTATAAAACTCTATTTTTGTAAAGAATCATCCGAGAAGCCTCCCAAAAACCTTTTTACGCATATTTTCCGCCACAATATTCCAATCATACTTCTCAAGGGCAAGTGTTCGGGCATTTTCAACCATCGCTTTTGTCTCCTCTTTGTTTTCGAGTATCTTGTTTACCGCTCGAGCAATACCGCGAGGGTCTCGTACACCAACCGCTCGCCCCGTCGGGGCATGCTCCGGATTTAATTCGGAATCAAAAAGAAAATCCGCAATTCCGCCTTCTTGGGTAGCGATAACAGGTATTCCCGTGGCAAATGCCTCGACAAAAGAGTTTCCCATCCCCTCGGAAAGAGACGGGCGAATAAAAATATCAGAAACTTTGAGATACTTCGGCATTTCGGAATGATCTACTTGCCCGAGAAACAAAACGCGATCTTCCGCCTCTTTTTCTTTCGAAAGAGATCGGAGCATTTCTTCATCAGGGCCGATACCGAGAATAAGGAACTTTATATTTTTCGGCAAAAGAGCGAGCGCACGGACGACGTCATCGGAAGCATTCTTTTTTACGAGACGGGAAGTGGTAATAAGAAAAACGTCTCCTTCTTTTTTTCCGAGTTTATTTTTGAGTGAAGAAAGTTCTGCTTCCGGATACTCTTCCGAAAAACGCTCCGTATCTACCGCGTTTGGTATTGTTTCAAGAGGCCCCGTGAAGCCCATATCGTAGGCCCATTTCGAAAGATACGTGGAAATCGTCTGCACCATATCGGCCTTTGAAAATCCTCGTACAAAAAGCGGATAAAGAGGAAGCATCTTTCTTTTTATATACGGAATGGGGTCGCCCTCTTGGAGAGTCAAAAGATATTTTACTTCCGGATGAAAAGTTTTGAAAAGCCCCCCGGGGACACCGGTAGAATGCGCCATCATCGCCCAGACGGCATCGAAGCGATATTTCTTGTGGAGCTTTCCCGCTTCATAGACGGCGAGAAATTGATAAAGAAACTTATTAAGATAAAGAGGGAACTTGCGAAGGTCTGCCATTCTTGGCTCATGGCGGACAGGCCCGATTCGGTGGACAAAGACGTTCCCGATCTTTTCTTCTTTTGGAAGAGTGTCGTCGAAACGAAGAGCAACCATATGAAATTCAATCTCGGATGAATGTATCCGATCCGTAATTTCTTTGATTGCTACTTCCGCACCTCCGACATGTTTCGGATAGTAGGCGAGAGAAAAGATAAGAACTTTTTTCGGCGTCATTTTATTTTTTCGATTTTATATCAGCGATATAGTCGGCAAGCTTTTTTGTCGCCGACCATCCGAGCTCTTGGGTGGCCCTGCGGGTATCAAGCTTTGCGTCCATGCGATTTCCTTT
>Ga0172379_10008582_pt1 | contig 12827 bp, 26 predicted proteins | sample GrowelOW334metaG_FD_119756 | JGI IMG/M metagenome (GOLD analysis project Ga0172379, IMG submission 119756) | Groundwater microbial communities from an aquifer near a municipal landfill in Southern Ontario, Canada - Groundwater well OW334 metaG | ecosystem: Environmental > Aquatic > Deep... | reverse complement strand
CATATAAAGTAATAGGGCGCGCAGGTCGTATTATACGTGGTAAAAGAGTTACAATTCCTACATTTGAATTGGTTTCAAATCCTACAGTAAAGATATCAGATGTAAAATCAAGGCGTTTTAATATAATAGATAGATATACTAGGGAAGCACACGGACAGGTTATAATACGTCCCAATAAACGAATTGGATTGTGGAATAAGATCGGTGCTGGCGGTTTATTGGATAACGTCGTAAAAAAAGCCAGGGATGAAATTATGGCACAAGAAGACGCAGAGATATTTAGGATATTGGAAAATGTAGCAGCAGATGGAAAATGATAAAGAAAAATTAATAGAGTCAATGATTATGAAATCTATGGAATCAATTTCTAGAGTTTGTAGAATGTGTGGTTGCGATTTTGTTGGATACAAATTAATTTGCGATTCTGCGGAGTGTGCTGCCGCCTGGCGTATACATTGCGAAAATCTAGATAGAAAATATGCAACTAATTTAACTTCTCCCCCAAGAAAAACATTCCTTGTTTTTTATGAATATGATAAAAATGAGAAAAAATAAATTATCAAGTCTTGGACTAATACTACCTTATCTTCAAAAATATATTCCTAAACCTTGTTATGATAGGGATATTGATGTTTCATTGGTTATTCCGACTAATAAAAATAAAAATAAAAAGAAAAGATATGAGCATAATTGTATAGTTATTTCTAGTAGACATATTATTTATAGACGACATAATGGGATAAGACCGAGTTTACCTTATCAAGGTATAGCTAGAAATCCAGGGTTCTTTATGTTGTCTGTCGTTGAAAAACCGGTTGATCCTAAATGTATAATTACAAAAATGCTATGAAACATGATTTTATAATAATTACATCTAAACGCAGGATAGGGCATTTTAATATTGCTGAACGAGCGATAATTGATTTCAGTCAAATACTAGACAATATGACACTAGATCAACAGAAAGAATTCCTAAAAGAACTCGCAAAATCTATGGCATGTCCTAAAAGATGTGGCGGGTTAGATTATAAGAATAGATAATATGAAACACGACTATATAATAATTACATCCAAACATAGTATTAAGAACAATTCTTGGCGCCACATAGTATTTACTGCTGGCACATTGTATATCAATGGAAACCTTATAACTAAAAAATAGTAATAATATGTTATCTAAAGGTCGCAGTGTTTGAACCCTGCATCTGCTACTAAGTGAGTCGAACAATATAGTAATAGTTCTACATATTAATATGAACTGTATATTTTGTGATAAGCCAATTTTATCAAAAGATAAAAGGAAAAAATTTTGTAATAACAGTTGTTCTGCTTCATATAATAATGCTAAATTTCCAAGAAAAATAGCCAAACCAATAGTAATTTGCACTAAATGTGGCAATAAAATTGAGTTAAAAAAGAAAAATAGTGGAGGTTATTATAATAGAAAATATTGTAATAGTTGTTTAAAGCTTATTAAGTCTTTATGTAGTGGAACATTATCTGAATTTGATCTGTTAGTAAATCAAACCAAAAAATCTTTATATGATCGTAGATCTGGGTGGCAGTCTGCAAATAGTACAATAAGAAAACACTCTCGTTTAGTATTTTTTGCATCGAATAAGCCAAAAGTTTGCAAGATATGTGGATATTCAAATCATATTGAGGTATGTCACATTAAACAAGTTAAAGAGTTTACAGATGATGCCAAGATACTAGAAATTAATGATATAGATAATTTAATAGCTTTATGTCCTAATCATCACTGGGAGTTTGATAACAATCTAATATTTTTACCAATTATGCATGAAACCACCTATTACTCCCGAACATAAAGAGTTTGTTACGTTTTGCAATTCATTACGTTGCCCTTTGTGCGGGTCTCAACTTGATGGCAACATACATCCTAAATTAGCTCGTTTATATTGTGCATCAAATAATGCTGAATATAGTGGTGAATGGGTTCCAGATTCAAAGTTACCTAAAATTGAAAAGATAAACTATTGGTACGCACAATATCAATATGAAATTTCAATGGTAAGACATGATGATAAAAACTATAGAACAGTAGTTTCCAAAATAAATCTAGATAATTTACCAGTTTATAGAAACAGAGAAAAGATTTTTGAAATGTATGGAACTAGAATGATGTTCTTTCGGAAACGAATGGAAGAAAATGCTTTCATTAAAAAATTAAAACTATATAATGTGTTTAGTTAAATGGATCCTGTAGCTAAGAAGATGTTAAATAGTTTAAGCTGTCCAATTTGTAAGTCTCCTATTGATATGGCTGGTTACTATGTAAATAATTACAACTACGGTTGCGCAACAGATATAGATCATTATGCAATCCATTTGATATTATGGGAACCAATCATTAGAATTAGTGGGGAGAGAGTAAATCTTTACGATAAAAACAGAAAGTATTCTCTTATAAAATCTTTTGATAATGGCAATGTAGTCACCACAATAGAAATATATGAAACAGATTTAGAGAATAGAGTTATCTTTTCATTCAAAGATAAAAGAATTATGATGAATAAGGATTTGTTTGATTTTAGAAATTTTAATGCTGAGAAGGCGTTAAATAGAATTAAAACGATATTTGTGTTTCAGTAACATTGGCGCGCCCCATCGCGTAACGGGGGCAAGGCTGGTAGAGGTAAGTGGTATTAATTTACATAGGAAAATGATTTATGTCAAGGTCTTATAGAGATAAGAATAGTGGTAGCTGGGAAAAACACTACAGAAAATTCTCAAATAATAAAATAAGAGTGAGCGAACGAGAGTTTTGTACTCGTGCAAAGATTGATGATGAAGCTCCTTTATCATATGATATTGTCCAAAAAGAACCAATATGGGGAGATTATTGGACTGGTTACTGGCGTCCAATTCGACGTTGGTTGAATTCTCATGTTGGAGAGCCTTGGAATCAAGTTAATTCCTTATTGGTAGCCAAACTAAAAGAGGTCGCTTGCAATGATGATAGGGAGAATAAATATCTTATCAGAAGTGTAGTGGATTTCAATCCAGATCCTTCTCGCGAATACTCATGTTTTCGTTGGGAGTTTTATGTTGATGATAATGGTATTCTTAGACGAAGAACGAGACTTCCAAAGAAAAAGATTCAAAAAATTAATCTCAGAGAGTTGACAAATTGGTTGGGCGGAAGAGTTATTGGGAAAGTAGGAGATAAATTCTTCTGGTTTACTCAGGTAACCAAGCCCAAGAAATATAGAAGCGGAACTTATCCTGATAAGTGGATGTGCCGTTGGAGTTGGCGTTACTATGGATTAGAGTATCTTTATCTAGACAAAGAAAAAATTATGGATAAAGAAGGTAATTTTGTTGAGATGAGAGAGACTTGGAAACATTCTTCGGGAGCGTTTCTTAGACAAGCCCGAAAGCTAACCTCTAAGGAGTTGGCTTATTGGAATAAAGTTCCGAAATATTATCAGGATAAGGTTTTAGAATGGTCTCCCACATATAATGGGAAAAGAGAGGCGCAGAGTTGGTGGTAACACCTAATATTTTCATATGGATATATGAAAGTTTTTGGACCATATAAAAGAAAAGATGGTAGACAAATTGTAATTGTGGTAGAGCGCAATGGCAAGCGTCGTACTGTATCTTATCCCAAGTGGATTCTTGAATTACAATTGGGTAGAAAACTGGATCCAAATCTAGAAACTGTAGATCATATTGATAGTGATATTGATAATAATGATTTAAAGAATCTAAGAATAGTTCCAAGAGATCAGCATTCTGCAGATGATACGCGCCGGGTTAAGAAGGTAAAATTTGAGTGTGCGTGGTGTGGAAAAGACTTCGAAAGAAGTCCTAGATTAATAAGAGATAAGGCTAAAAAAGGAAAAGCAGGACCATTTTGTTCTAGAAACTGTGCCGGTAAATATAGTCGTCAATTACAATTAAAATTAATTGATAAAATGGATTCTCAGCAAGCAGTAGATAGCGAATACTATAAGAGAAAATATGCATCCATGCCTGTTTCTTTTGATTTCTTTATAGATTATCTTTGTGACATTTGGGAAGAATAACTTCTATAGCTAAAAAAATAACAATAGTTAGTGCAACTAATAATACAACCATGTTTACCTCATTAATATACTAATACATGTGTCACAAAGAATATGATTTTTCCTCGATTTTTGTAGAGATTTTCAACGTTTTAATTTTTAAAAAACACCTGTCATTGACATCGTACGCAGCATGATTATATTGGTAGGTACGAAGATTTGTTAGATGGGAGTAGATTGGACAATCGCGAATAACCGGCGGTTATTTGAGGAAAGTCGGAGCAGCAAAGAGCGGCATACTGGGTAACGCCCAGGCATCGTGAGGTGACGAAAAGTGCAACAGAAAATATACCGCCAGCAATGGTAAGGTTGAAAGGGCAGGGTAAGAGCCTACCGCATTCATAGTGATATGAGTGGCAATGCAAACTCTATGTGCTGCAAGTCAAACAGGAAACGATTGAGGGCTGCTCGCCCGATGTTTCCGGGTTGATGCTGGAGCGGTTAGGTAACTAATCGCCAAGATTAATGATTGTCTCGATTTTATAGACAGGACTCCGCTTATAGATTTACTCTCATTTAACTTTATTTAGGAATAACGAATGGAAAAATTAGAAAAAGAACGTAAGTTTCTTGTGAAGCTTTCTAGGTCATGGGCATCTTTATCTGATATGTTTGATAATTTAATAGGCATTAAAAGAATAACTCAAACATACTTAGTATCTTTTGGAGGCGAGCCAGCTACACGAGTTAGAAAAACTGTAAGCGGGTTAATTGGAAATCCAAGAGCTGTATATCATTTCAATCAAAAAGAATTGGTGGCTCCAGGCGTTCATAAAGAAAAAGAAAAAAAGATTTCTAGATATGAATACGAGCAATATTTAACAAAATTTGATAAAAATAAAATTCCAATTGCAAAGACAAGATTTATATTCAAATATTGTGATCAAGTATTTGAATTAGATATTTTCAAAGGACTCTTAAAAGGATTAGCTGTTCTTGAGATTGAATTAAAAGATATGAATTATGGTGTTAAACCTCCTCCTTTTCTTCATGTGATAAAAGAGGTTACAGGAGATAAACAGTTCTCTAATTTCAATCTTGCAAATAAAGATCTATCTGAAGAACTTCTAGATATTTTAGATATTTAATTTAATATTTTGCTATTGACAGCGCATTAATAATGTTTAGATTTGGGGTATTCGTTGGAATGCCAAGAATTTAAATCGGAGAATTAACATGAGTCAAAATATTAAAGATATGTTAGAGGGTGTGGAAGTAATTTTTAATGCGTCTGAGAAGGTTTTAGACGGGATGAGTGATGGTGAGAGAATCCAAATTAAGGAACTTGCCAAGACAGTTGGTTTGATGGTAGCTATGGAGCCAAAGAGTGTTCTTCATTTTGTGAATCATTATGTTCACAACACAGAGTTAGCCTATGTTACTCGTGGTAAGAATGGAGGAGTTATCAAAGGACAAAGAGCTGTAAAGCCAAATAAGAAAGCCACATCAGTTACATCTATTGATGACGCTACCAATAATGCTACAGATATCGATGATTTATGATAACTGGTATATGTTTATCCCTTATTATTATTTTTACATTAGCTGTAAAGATGGATTTAACTAAAATTCAATTAACTAATAAAAATGTTTGGTATAGGTAATGATAGACCAAAAGGTAATTATACCGCTAAGAAGTAAGATTGAATCTAAGTTAGGTCTAATGTTGGTGGTTAAAAAGGAGAAAGAAGATATGTGCTTTCTCTACCTCTCAGAACTAGAGAGGTTTGGTACTGGACCAATTGTATCATATGACCTTTATGCTAAAACATTTTCTTTTGAGAGTAAAAAATATACTGAAAAACAATTTGAGAGAGTTTTAGATTTGTTGGCATTTATTTAATAATGGATGATATAAGTAAAATTCAGCCTCCTTTACGAGATAAGATCGAACATAGATTTGGAAAAATACTTCTCGTTTTTAATGAAAAAGATAATGTATTTTTTTATTATTCTATGATAGATACGGAGCGTGGAAGACATCATTTCATATCTTATGATAATATGGCTAAGTTATTTCAGTATAAGAAACATAATTATACCGAAAAACAGTTTAAAAAAGTTTTGAATTTATTTGCGTTTACTTAAGGAAATAATAATGGGTGATGTAACAAGAGCTACAGAAGCAATAATTAATTTAATTGAACCAATTGTAAATCTTAATGATCAGGCATCTGCTGATAAAGTGTATGCGACTTTAACTGCCGTGATGAATTATCCTGATGTAGATTTTTCGGATAAGTTATTAGTTATTCATGGTGTTGCTAGATTTCTTATTAGGAATTGTGGTGTTGATTCTCCTATGACTGAGGCGGCGTTAAAGATTAGTATAGAAAATAATAATATGTTAAATTAAAATGCATCCAGAAATTAGAAAATTTTGGGAAAAGGTTGGAACTGTTATCTGTATAGATAAGCCAACAGGTTCAATAACAAATGTTCCTTTTTATTGTGTAAATATTGGAACTAAATCAGAAGCTATAGCAGCAATGTATGATGATGATACTCTTGCTTATCGGCTAGGTGACCGATGGTATACAGAAGAAGTTATGTTGAGATTAATAAAAATTAAAGCGTTCTTGTAATGTGAATAGTGCTAACGATTTTAAATTAATATGACAAATTATTTATCAGCAGAGTACTTTATACATCCACATTTTGTGAAACTTAATCCTGAAATAATAAGATTTTTTGTTGGAAGAGGAGGAAAATACAGTATAGAACCTAGATTTTACGGGCTAGATCACTTATCAGATAAATCCATGTTATGGGATTTGGTTAATAAGGATTATACAGGTATAGAGCAGTCTATAGCTATTACAACTGATGATTATGTTACATATTATATGCCTGATGATAGTAGTTTTTCTAGAAAGCTTATGTCTTATACTGAAACGCAACTTCTTAAATTAATTAAACTGAAAGCTTTTTTGTGATAATGTGTTGCTAACGATTGTTAAACATGAGTGGATTGCCTTTAAAAGAAGAGTTGGAAAAATCTTTCTATGAATTTAGATATTCAAGAGATAGAGAACTAATTATAGTTTACAAACGAGATCCTGATATGTATGGTCCAGATGTGTTATGTATATTTAATATTATTTCGGAAAAATTCTTATTTGAAGGGCACACTTATTCGATCAATCAGTTTAAAAGGGTATTGAAATTATTGTCATTTATATGACGCATAATTTGATATATACATAATGTGACGTGGTGGCTGAATGGTTAAGGCAACTGTCTGCAAAACAGTTTATTATTATTATGGGTTCGAATCCCATCTACGTCTCCAATGGAAGGGTGCAGGAGTGGTTTTAACTGGCTACCCTGGAAAGGTAGAGGCGTCGAGAGGCGTCCATGGGTTCGAATCCCATTCCTTCCTCCAAGATAAGGTAAGTTATTATGTGTGAAAAATGTGTCAGAAAAGCGCTGCTTAGTAAGATTGAAACTGTTGAATATAAATTATCAAATTATATTAAATTTGTAAAGACTTTATCTGAAGAAGATTTAAAAAGTCCAGACGTTCAGTTTCAAATGAAAAGAGTTAAAGAGTTATCTGATATAATCTCAAGTATGTAATAATGGAAGTGTGGCAGAGTCCGGTTTATTGCGCTTGTCTCGAAAACAAGAGGGGGCTGAATAAGTCCTCCAGGGGTTCAAATCCTCTCACTTCCGCCAACATTTTTATTAAGTAAGGTTATTTAAAATGTTTGTAATGTATAGTTTATTGACTCCTACACAAGCACAATATGCTTATGATGGTATTCGCCAGTGGTTTAAAGATAATCCAAGTAAGGATGAATGTATTACGGAATCTTTTACCGCACATAGAGCTTCTCTTAAAGAAGATATTCTTAAGAATTCTGAAGCAGGAACTGTTATATCAGAAGAAGAGGTCTTTAGTAAATCAGTCACTGCTAAATCAGTAATTCCACCAGATCCTCCAAAGAAGAAAACAGTTAAAGCTAAGAAGATCAAATGACAGAATTTAAAACAGCAACATTAGTGGGTTGCGCAATAGGCGATGCTCTGGGCAATCCATTTGAAATGAAATTAGCAATAAGTCCTGCTATTACAGAGTGGGACGGCTTATTCAAAGCTGGAGGCACTTTTTGGAAAGGTGAAGCTGGTCAATATACAGATGATACCCTAATGACTATCGCTTTGTCAAAAAGCATGATTCAATCAAATGGGTTTGACCCAGAAGATGTTGCAAAAGAATATCTATCTTGGTATAATTCTAAAAATACTAGAGGAATAGGCAATACTACAGCAACCGCTATTAATAACTTGAAGCTAGGGGCTACTTGGCAAGGGAGCGGGATAACTAGTTCAGAATTTGCTGGAAATGGATCAGCTATGCGAGCATCTCCAATTGGTATTGTTTATAGAAACAAACCAGAATTACTGGTACAATATGCTGTAGAAGATGCAAGTATAACTCATAACTCATTAGAACCTAAGATGGGATCATGCACAGTTGCTTTAGCTACAGCTATTTTATCAGACAGATCTATTGGAACTATCTCTTTATCTAGTTTAATTGGTTGGATATCCCCAGTGCTATTAGATTCGGCAGTAAAATCTAAATTACTTGATGTTCAGACAGCTCTTCATGAGAAATTAGATCCAAAAGTAGCCTTAGCATCTATTGGAACGAGCGGTTATGTTCCTGAAACAGTTGGGGCAGCTTTCTATTGCCTATTAGCAACATCTTCATTTGAAGATGCGGTTGTAATGGCAGTTAGGGCGGGCGGTGATACAGACACCACTGCGGCTGTAGTTGGCGCATTAGCTGGAACCTATTATGGGTTAGACGGAATACCAGATCATTTCAAGTCGGTTGAGAATTTTGACTTATTAAATGCTTTAAATGAAGAACTTATCAATATTGAGGTATAATACAATCAGGGAAGGTTGGCAGAGTCTGGCTTAATGCGGCAGTTTGCTAAACTGTTGACGGGCTTATACCCCGTCCAGAGGTTCAAATCCTCTACCTTCCGCCAAAGGTAAGGTAATTTATGTATTCTCATTATTGTTTCGATGGTACTGTTCATGATGATAGATGTAAATGTAACTGTCCATCGTGTTCAGCTCATGAAAAAACAATTATTCAAGATGAATTTAATCGCAGATTGAGCGAAAATATTAGAAAAACACAAGAAGACCTCTTCACTTTAGTTATTAAGGATTATAATGCAAGGGAAGTTTTAATTAAAGAGTTGAAAAAACAATATTCTAAAATTGAAGAACCCCGTCCACCTACTAAGAGAGGAATTATATCAAGGATATTCTCTAAAATAAGAGGTAATATTTGATTATATTAACATGAGTACGACAAGAATAATCAAATTAGGCAACAGACTATTTAGTAAATATGCGCAAGACACTTCAGTTCAATCAGAAGTAAGTGCAAGAGATGCTTTAGAATTTCTTATTCCAATTACTCAAGGTAAATTAGTTTTTGGAAAAGATAAAGCTCAGGCTATTATCAATTATCTTAATTCTAAAATTAGTAATCCATCTGTTCCAACAAAACTTTTTGTAGATGCGTCATATATTGATAGTATTATTGCTAACATGGTTTATAGTGGGATGTCAGATAATGATGTAGCAGCAAATGCAGAAGTATTATTAGATGCATTAGCAGACCAGAATTTGGAAAATACGGGATCATTTACTAGAGCGAGTATTGCTCAATCTTTAAATAGATATAAAGAGGCGATGAGAAAGTTCAATGGAGATGGTGAGGCTGCTTCAAATTGGTCTGCTGGAATGCCTCAAAAAGCAAAAGAGTATCAAGAAGCAGAAGCGGCTAAAGTAAAAGAACGAGAAAGACTTAGAGCGTTAGTTGAAAAGCAAAAAAGAAATACTGGCGCTTAATTGATTGGAAATTATTATGAATATGGAAGACGCATTAAATTATCTTACGATTTTATTTAAAGATAAGCCGTGGTTTTATACTGTGAAACCGGCAAAACTTAAAACATTAATTGTATATACCTTATGGCAATCAAGCGAAGTATTGAGTTCTATACCTGAATATATTGAGGGTTATAGAGTATTAGTACGTTTTTCATGTTCATTGGTAGAAACCCCTTTGGTTAAAAAAGCCGAGTTGGGTTCATTTAATTGTTTACCATTAAAAACAATACCTTCCCCTGCGCCAGTAGTCGAATTAAATATAAATCTTTTAACTAGAGAGTTAGATAGGTTAGAGAAAATATGTGGATCTCATACTTTACAAGATGTATTTTATGAAATACATGATGGCAAGAATGCCGTTACTGATATGTCTAAACGATATCCAGAAGTTAGAACTTCATTAGAAGAGTTGTTTGCAACGTACGGATTTGATGTTATTTATGAAGAGATAGATGGGTAATTATTATGAATTTTTCTAAAGAACAAATACAAGAATATATCTTAATGAATATGAAGGGCGCTAATTTTGAAGAAGATTCTCATTTTTCAAAAGCACTTAAAATGAAGCTTGTGGAAGCGAAGGTGTTGGTAGATCGTTGGAATCTAGTATCTACAGATATTATAGTTCACTCTTCTTTAAAAGAATTTTTTAGGACTAATTTGGGGGATTCTTTAACTAAGGGTATAGATAAGTCAACCACAATGACTCTGGGTGATCTTTTTGATAATTTGGGTACATTGTTTAAAATACTACCTAAAATGAAAGATGCGGAATTTTCTTCGTTGAAAGATGTTATGCCACTACCTAAAGTAGTTGATATAGATTGTGATTATATTTGGGGTGCGACTATTCATTACTCTGATGACATGCCTAAAGATAAAGGAATAATGATGGCGTTAAATGGAAATAAATTCCAAGACGCCCGTGATCCTGACCGCTGTGTTGCTGTATTTCCAATGTGATGTCTAAGAAGAAAGAAATAAGAAGAAGATTTAGGGAATCTTGTTTTGAACGAGATAAGTATTGTTGCGTTAAATGTGGATTTAAATCTTCTAAAGATAGAGCAGAACAAGAGTTGGATGCTCATCACATTACTCCTAGAACGGAAATGCCTAATGGAGGTTATGTGAAAGAGAATGGAATTTCATTATGTTCTGTGTGTCATGTTTATGCGGAGGAATTTTATTCAACAGGAATTGCCCATAAAGGCTATTCTGTTGAAGAGTTATATTTGATTATTAATTCCAGTTTAGAGGAGGCTATAAAAGCAAGCAATAAACTTATTTTATAGTTATAGGTTTGTGTGAAAAACAGCTAAAAAATACCAATAATTTAGAATATTAATAACGGCTTATATTGACTTTACAAGGAGGTCTCATATACTGTAAATATTGAAGTTTTTTGATTTTAGTTTCTAAATATGGAGTTGCATCATGACTGTACATGAATTGGAAGTTTTAAGAGCAAGTAATTCAACCCCAACCCGCGAAGAAGAAGAATATAGTATTCCAATTGACATTTCTGATATTATCAATATCTGCAGAGAGTTTACTAAGTTAACTTGGCAAATGCAGAATCAAATAGATAGTATATTAGAAATGGGCGTTGAAGAATCTATTAAGAGTGGCGCCGTACCACGCACATCTTTGCCGCATATTAAAAGTTTCTTAATGAGAATATGTGACAATGCTTATTTTGGTGACGCCGTGAGCCAATCTTCTGATTGTATCAAACTAATTCAACAGTATGAAGAGGCAAATAAAATTAGCGCAATATCAATATATAATTAATTGACACAAAACAATATCAATATGGGCGGCTTCAACCGCCCGTTTCTATTTTTAGGAGCTGCATTTTGATAAAAATATCTACAAATGAAAAACAGTTACCCATTATATATAAGGTAATTAAATCACGACCAATTGATACTAATAGTTTAGTTATATCTAGAATCTTTCCATTAAAGAAATTTGTGCTTATAGGTAACCAAGTATTTGTTATTGGTAAGTAAAATTACGCTGTATTTTTATAAATTGAGCGGGGCGTTGACACGCGCCGAAAAATGATTATATTTTCCCGTAAGGAAGGTGAACCGAGTTATGTTCGACCCATATAAAGTGTTAGAAGTGAATAACAGAGCGGGACAGACGGTTATTAAAGCCGCTTATCATGCTTTGATTAAAATTGCTCATCCAGATAATAATGGAGACGAAAATAGAGCAAAAGATTTAAACGCAGCCTATGAAATTCTTTCTAATGCTAAGAAACGAAAAGAGTTTGATAAAGCTAGCCAAAATAAATCTGGTACAATTATAGGTAATTATCGAGTATTAGAGGCAATTGCTGAAGGTGGATTTGGTCAAACATATAAAGGGGAACATCTAATAACAAAAGATCTTGTTTGCATCAAACATTGTTCCATGGTTTCACCAGCACACGATGCCGTTTTAATTCAAGAAACTAAAGCTATTTGGGACTTAAGACATTATGCCCTCCCAATTATGAGAGATCTAATCAGGTTAGAAGATAATAGTTTAGCTCTTATCATGAGTTATATTCCTGGTTATACCTTAGAACAAATTGTGGAAAAAGTTGGTCGAATGGATCCAGAAACAGTCGCCTGGATCTCAGAAAGAATTTTAAATGGGATGATGTATCTCCATCATCATGGAGTTGTTCATGGAGATATTAAACCACAGAATATTATCATTCAACCAAATAATCATTCAGTAGTATTAGTTGATTTTGGTTTGGCTATGGTTAAGCCATCAGAATCTGCGAAGTCTCAAGGATATACTCCAATCTTT
>Ga0172379_10008581_pt1 | contig 12829 bp, 18 predicted proteins | sample GrowelOW334metaG_FD_119756 | JGI IMG/M metagenome (GOLD analysis project Ga0172379, IMG submission 119756) | Groundwater microbial communities from an aquifer near a municipal landfill in Southern Ontario, Canada - Groundwater well OW334 metaG | ecosystem: Environmental > Aquatic > Deep... | reverse complement strand
GGATTACTGTCTTGAACTGACCGCTGATGAAATGTTCGAGGTGGCGGCGGGTGTAGTGGTAGGAAAGGCCGTCATCAATGAATTTGACGAGGCGGCGGCATATGCGGAGATACAGGGATCCGGCCTGCGCTTCTTCGAGCCGGAACGCGACCTGTCGTGGGAACAGCACATCAGCATCATCCAAAAAACCGTCCGGGCCGATCAAATTGACCTTGTAGTGATCGACAATTTCTCCTACCTGACCAGCGTTTCGAAGAACTCCTACGAGACGGAGCGGGTAGCGGCGAAGGCCCTCAAGGGACTTGCACAGGAACTCGAAATACCAATCATCGTTATCGCGCACCTTCGCAAGCCGGACCGTGACGACACGGAGCCGAAACCGACTGCCCATAGCGTCCTCGGATCCGGGGCCATCACGCAGATCGCATCGGACGTGTTCATCCTCCATCATCCCCTGGAGGACTCAGAAACGAACTCCCGGCAACCGGTCGGCTACATCCTCTCGGGGAAGCCCCGATGGACGATGGGGGGAAAGCGGTATGTGAGGTTCGACGGGACGCGGAGGCGATTCAGCACGGCGACGGCGGAGGAGTACAGGGGGAGCCACAGCAATGGGAAATCAGGAATCAACCTTAAATATAAGGGCTGAGAATGGATCGCGGATGGACGAAATCATGGCGCAAGCGATGGGATTCTGACTTGGCTGCATATCCATATGCAAACCATCTTTTTCAATACCTCATCGACAAGGCCGCATACAAGGAAACCGAAACATCATTTAGATATCAATGCGTTAAGTTGCAAAAGGGTGATGTATTGGTAGGTAGAGACTCATTGTCCGCCAACACAGGCGTATCAAGGCAATCCGTGAGAACGTGCTTAAACTACCTAAAATCAACCAACAGAATAACCATCAGATCAACCAACAGGTATTCAATAATAAGCATATTGAAATGGGATACTTATCAGGGAGACAACACGGAAATCAACCAACAAGATAACCAGCAGACTAACCAGCATCCAACCAGCATCCAACCAGCAACCAACCACATAGAAGAAGTAAAGAAGTTAAAGAAGGTAAAGAAAAACCCTTCGGCGTACACGCCGGAGTTTTCTTCTTTCTGGGAGGCGTACCCGAAGCACATCGGAAAGCAGGTAGCCTTCGAATCATACCAGAGGGTCGTCCCTACCTACCCCGCCGAGGATGTCATCGCCGCCGCGAAGGAATACGCGCAGAAATGCGCCCACGACAAGACGGAGGAGAAGTTCATCCTCCATCCGTCAACATTTCTCAATAAGGACCGATGGAAAGACTACTGCTTCGAGAAGGAGGTTGTATGCCCACAGTAAAGCCCACTCCCGCGCAAGCCAAGTTGTTGAGGTGCATCGAGCGTTGCCCGAAGGGGTACTACCTCTCGCCGAAGGAAGATATCAGTGCCCAAGTGTTGTACAGGTTGGGGCTGATACGGCTCGTTGGGATCACAGCCTATCCCGTCGAGAAGGTGAAGGCGTGATCCTCGGCATAGACCCAGGACCGGCACAGTCGGCGCTTTGCTATGTCGCCCGTGGGTACGAGGTCAAGACTGCCGACAAGGTAGACAACGACGTGTTGATTCGTGACTTCCTGAAGATCGATCCCATCATCAGGCAGGTCGCCATCGAATCCATCCAATCTTATGGGATGGCAGTCGGGCGGGAGGTGTTTGATACCTGTTTCATGATTGGACGGCTGATTCAGGTCTGTAGGGATCGCGGCATTCCATACGCCCTCTACCCCCGCCCCGAGTACGCCCGCCGGATCTGCGGCGTCGGGAAGGTGAACGACTCCGTTCTCCGTCAGGCGCTCCTGTTGCGGTTCGGCGGCGACAAGAAAGGAGAACCGCTGTACGCGCTCAAGGGATGCACCGACAAGCGCAGCGCGTTCGCGGTGGCGGCATATCACATCGACGTTACGACGAACGAGAGGAGCGCGAATGCCTGAACTGATCGCCCTCGCCCTCCTCTTCGTCGCGCTGATGATGTGCGACAGGGGCGGAACGGGAGGGGCAACATGACCTTCCCCGACCTCGGCGCGGAGTTGGATCGCCTGTTCCCCGGCTGGAGGACGTGGAATGAGCCGAATCCACCACCGAGGAAGGAGGAGGATGAACCCACTGTTGATGATAAGTGGCGAAAATTTATAGAGAAAGAGGAGGAGAGGGAAGATGAAGGCCAATAAAGTGACCGTAACAATTATCGTGGAATGCCTGCATCTGGACTGCGTAGGCGGGCTGTTGTCGGAGGTAGCACTACGATTGGACGAGGCCAACATTTCCGGGCACTTGGAAAAAGACGACGGCGACAACGCGAATTGGGCCACAACGCAAGTCCCGGTGGAATTTTAACCGGTGAATTTGCGCGACCTCTTCCGTTGGGCCAAAGTCGTCAAGGAGGATGGCGGCATTCGCTCCACCTTCCCCGAGAGGGTCAGCGTAGCCTCTAAGCGCATGGAGACGGCCACGCTCCACGCATCGACGCGGAGGGCATCGGGGGCGGAAAAATACCCGCCGATTCGCAAAGCCATCGACGTGCTGATAACGGTCGAAGCGTGCGACAGCACGTCGTACCTGGTGCCCCTGCTGTCGGCAGATGGCGAGGAGGCTGAGAGGATATGGCGACAGGTGCCGGTGGCCCTACTGTGCGACGGATGCAGAATCCGCCGGTACGCATCGCAACTCAATACCCGCAGGTGTCCACGGTGCAAAGGTGAGCTGCGCTCGTATCCCGAGATGATCGCGGACGACGAGGGGGATGCGATAAAGAGGCTGAACAAGGGAGGAATATTTTGTGAGTAAGGAGCGCTACTGGACCGTTTACGTAGGCGGGTGCGAATGGCGGCTCACGGAGACAGGCAATAAATCGTGGATCAAGAAGTATTTGCAACGCAACGCCGAGAAGGGCCTGACGGTCAACGGGCGATGCTTCATGGACCACAAGGCCATCTTCATCCGCAAGGGCCAGCACCAGCAGGATCGTTACGAGACGATCTTCCATGAGTTCCTGCACGCCGTCTGTGCCGAGAACATGCACAACGCCACCATATCGGCACTGTGGAACGACGAGGCGGCAACTCACGCCATCGCCAAGGGCATGTGCTCCGTGTTGAGGCAGATACGGGATCTGGAGATTACCAAGTGACGGCCGGAAGGTCGGCACTCCTAACCTGAAATCAGGGGGCAATGTTCCGCCCCCTGATAGCCGAAAAGTTTATGGTTCGCGGGGTTCTACCGAGGGAGGCAACCGCACCGACAGTGGAACGTCGCTTCGCCACAATATTTACAACGGGGCTGTGTCTCCCAATAGGGGTCGGCGAAAACGAGGACGTGGGTATCGTTCCACGAAAACACCTCGCCGGTATTCTCAACACCGTGCCCGGGGAGGCCAAACGTCGGGAGAGATGTCAGCGTGTTGTCGTGCGGCACCTCGTTATCAGGGAGGCCGTTCAACAGGTCGCGCAGGTCGTCCAAGGTTTTGCACTCGGCGATTTTTTCGGACAGAGTATTCATTTCCCCTCCTCCTTCCTCTTGGCGTTCCTCGGCTCGCGGTCACGGTCCCATCGGTACGACTTGCAAGCCGGGCAGCATTTCGGCGTTTCTTCGGTGCGCGGCGTCCACTTGTGTCCGCAACGGCGGCAGGTGTGGGTCATGGGTCACATCCTTTCCGTGTCGTACAGCAGGGTCTTGAAATCTTCTCCGAACATCCGCTTGAGGGCTTCCGCTTGCTTTACGCACACGTTATAGGTGCGCTCGGCCTTGCGTGAGTCCGTATCGTACCCATATTCCGAGCACCAATCCTCGAACCCGCTCGCGTTGTCGATTCCCGCCGCATCGGAGGCGATGCAATCAAGGATATCAGTAAGGGTAGACTCCTTGGTGTGGGCCGATCCCTGCGAGAAATAGACCGTCATCTGCTTGTTTCCGCGCCGGATGATGCACTTCCAGTGGGTAGCCGTCCTCTTCCAGTCGTCATCACCCGCCATGTTTGGGTTATCGTCCACATACTGCGGCGCATCCATCCTCACCTTGCGGGACTTGATGAACTCTCCGATCTTCATTTTCTTTCCCTCCCGGGTTATTTGCTTCTTGCCCTCTATATAAGCATACCCTGTGCCATATTATCATAATCAGGGTAGATGGGGATATGTTAATATATCCAAACGGTTACCGATATTGGCGTTATTGATAAATATCTCCAAGTGACGCAAATTGTCATATCGGAATCGTAATAACTCACCTAACTCTATGATAATAATCATACTATGATAATCTTAAATAATATTAGGGGATATTAAATGATTTAATGGACCAGCGCGGGCAGAGAATGGCGTCAATCGCGAAGATCGTAGACGGGCCACAAACCCGGAACCCCTGAAATCACCCGGCCCGATTTAGAGGGCAACAAAATGATGCACGAAATAACGCACTACAATCGAATAGATATAAAGCCATGAAAATAAATGTTGACAGGGAACGAAAAATACCATCAAAATGTCGCACAATAGATCTAAGTCTTTCCCGAGGCCGAAGGCCGAGGGTATATGCAACCTCCTTGCGAGGCGAAACGAAGTGAAGCCGGGTAGAACTTCGGGACAGCCCTCGATACCCACCAACGCCGATACGAGCAACCCACTGGCCCGGAAGGGGCAGAGGGGTGACGGACAACCAACGACAAGGTGAACAATGACGCTACCCCGACAGGTTCGGAGGAAATACGCTGCCGAGCGAGCGAAGGGAGTCAACCCGCATCGGGCCGCGATGAACCTGGGCATAAGCGATGAAACCGCCTACAAGTGGGAAACAGCCGAGGATGTACGAGAATCAATCGACAAACTAACCAAGCAATACGTTAGCAAGTTGCCGGATTGCATAAGGTTATCGCATGAACTGGTGGACGCAGGGAACACGCTCGAAAAGACTGCGGAGAACGGGAAGATATTGGAACTGGCAGCTAAGGAGGGGGCGAGGATACAGCAGGCGGTAGGCATCGCACCCACACAAACGGCACCGCAGGCAATCATCAACATCATGTCCATTGATGCTCGCCAGGTACATGTGTCTGGCACTGTGGGTGAGCTTCTACGCAAGCATTTTACTGTAATTGATGAGATCGTGGATGAGGACGCAAACCCACCCACCCTTGATATCACGCCTCAGTAACGATAGGCAATGTGCAATACCGGGTGTAGTGTCCTACATTTCCCGGTGGGTAACCACAACTTACCGTAATCGTTGATGTAATATTTTGGGCTATAGTCCTGTAAGTGTTATTATGTCAAATGTCCCGATGTGCTGATTCGCCATTACCCACTTTGGCCCTGTAATCGAGCATTGATCCCCACTCTAACGTAATTGTGATCGTTGAGCCCATGTCGATCCCTGCTGCTCATCAAGGGCCGGGGGGTGCCGGGGGGAGAGCGGTTCCGGTTCGATGGGACCCATGCTATTTATCTATTCCCCTCCAACACACAGGGGTCATTTTGGTTTGCCTGTCTGTGCCCCCTGATCGTCCGTTCGTCGCTCCTGCGCCATCCTCGTTCGCCCGTGACCCATTGGGGTGCCAATGCTCATCTCCGTTGACGACCGCCTGTTGTCCTCGCTCGTAGGCCCCGAGGATGCCCGTGCCGAGTTCCTTCGCGTGTGCGCGCAGCGTATCGCATCCGGCGAGTCGAAGTATGGCCCTGTGCGTTCCGATGCCCGGAACCGGTGTGCGGAGGCGTTAGAGGAACTGTTCGACGCCTATAACTACCTCGTCCCGATCATGTTGGCGAAGCATCCAGGGATAAAGAATTGCCCCGAGTGGTCGGACGCGGTGTTCAAGGTGTGGCGTGCGTATCGTGCCGTGAAGAAGTTGCAGGCCGTCGAGTTGAAGATGGAGGCGAAGTAAACCCAAGGGGGAAGTGAGGACTCCATTAAGGTCATCGAGCATCGGTTCCCCTACAAGATGGGGGACAGGTTTCGGTTCGTCGTGTTTTCCGACCTGCACTTGGGCAACCGGCTGTGCGCCATGAAGCATTTCAAGTCCAACTTGATCGACCGGTACAAGGGCGATAAGGACGCGTGGTTCATCGACCTCGGCGATTGTTGCGACATGATCGTGGCGCAGACGGGGGACAAGCGGTTCCAGGCGGATATGATCGACCCCTCGTACTTGGGTTGCAAGGACCCGATTGACCGGATGATCCGCGATTACTGCGAACTGGTGGACCCCATCAAGGACCGGATCATCTGCCTGACTGACAGTAACCATCACCTGTCGATTGAGCAGAAAACCGGCACCTCCCCGACGCGGCGCATCGCGGAGAAGTTGTGGGGAAAGGAAGCCGACCACCGGATGTTGGGCTACGCGGGATTTCTCGTGACGCGGTTCAATTACGACAGCCCGAAAACCGAGAGTCGGCACAGCAACGTGAAGTCCCTCACGTGGTCGCTGTGCCACGGTATCGGCACGGGTGGCAAGACAGAGGGGGGATTCAAGACCACCATCGGCAACGACGCCATCAATTACGATTGCGACGTTGCGTGCTACGCGCACAATCATCAACTCGACGGATGGGACCGCATCGTGTTGGGCGTTGACCATTACGCGAACAAGGTGATCTCGAAGAAGAAAACACGGATCAATTCAGGGTCGTACTTGAAGGGTTTTTCGGACGATTGCAGTACGTCCTACGTCGAGAAGGCGCGGATGAAGCCGAACGCGCTCGGGCACATGGAGTATTCGGTGCGCCTGACGCGCAACGGGATGGAAACGTACTACGTGAAGCGCATGGTGCTGTAACCCCCCGCTCTGCCGCATGGCACCGGGCTTGCGAAGCTCCCCGCTTGGGAGCGAAGGGCCGTCCTTTGGGGCGGCCTTTTTTATTCAGGGAGTGCGGCTATGCCCGTCAATAAAAAGATGATGGCGAACATGAGGAAGGAATACGGGAAGAAGAAGGGCGAGGACGTGTACTACGCCATGTAAAACAAAATGAAGCACGGCAAGCCGAAGAAGAACATGTACACCGCCGCGGACAAGCATACGAAACGGAGGTCATAGCATGGGCACGGTCATTCTCGCTCGGGAGTGCGGCTTCTTCGAGACGCTTGCGCCTACCACGTCTACCGGCATCACGGCGGGCCTGCTGAAGCCGGAACCGATTATCGGACTCGCCACCGCATCGGGCAGCACGACCACCGCACTCATCCTTCAGTCGGGATCGTCTGCGGTGGACGGGGAGACGCGCTACGTCGGTAGGCGGGTGTCGATTACGGCGGGGACGGGCGTGGGCGAGCAGTCCACCATCTCCGCGTATACCGGTTCCACGCGTTCGGCGGCGGTCGTATTCGTCACCGACCTTGACGGTACGTCGAAGTACCGGATCGAGTCCGAGTACGACATGTTGCCCGCCAAGGAAGCCCTGATCGTGGTTTCCACCTACGCGATACGGTTCCGGTGCGACGGCGTTGCTCCCACGGCGACGGTGGGTATGCCGATCGCGGCGGGGAGTTCCATCCTCATCCAGGGCATCGACAACCTCCGCAAGTTCCGCTGCATCGATACGGCGGCGGGTGCATCGTCGGTGGCTATCCACGTTTACTTCTGAGGATGAAGTTATCGAAGCAGGAAGTCGAGGCGCTGAATGATTTAAGCGCCCTACTTTCCTACAAGCGCACTCCGATCATCAACAAGTTCCTGAAGTGCCGGTCCAAGTTGATCGGCATCTATACCGGGAACCAGTTCGGCAAGACATCCGTTGCGTCTTACTCGTATGTGCTCCGCGTCATGGGTCTGCATCCCGTTCCCGAGAAAAACGTGGACTACCCGTGGTGCGAACCGTGCGGCCTGAGGTGGTCGTTTGCAACGTATCCGAGGGACAACAAGTGCCCGAAGTGCGGGGCAACCCTGACGGTGTTCATGAACTCCGTGCGGGTCATCCGGTTCGCATCGGAGACGCTGCCGGGGCAGTCGGCCAACGAGAAAACGGGCGGGTTGGAAGTAAAAAATACCCAATACCCCGAGTGGAAAAAATGGGCGCCTCCCTCGATTATCAAGAAGGATATCACCGCCCGCTCTCCGTCGATCACGGTACGTTCGCTGTTATCGGGAGGCCCCGACATAACGATTGAGTTCGTATCCTACGGGCAGTCCACGCAGTCCACGGCGGGCACGCAACGGTTTTCCGTGTGGGAGGACGAGGAAGCTCCGCTGGCGTTCCACGAGGAACAACTGCCACGTTTGTTGGCCGCTGACGGCGACCTGCTGATTACGCTTACGGCGGCAAATCGGAACTCGTGGAACTACGACGAAGTGTTCGAGCGGGCGGATGAGTATATCCGGTCCCGGACGATCTGCGACAAGTTCGGACTGCCGCCCTACGAGAAGAAATCCGACCGGGTGAATATCTCCGTATTCCAGGCGGCGACGGACGACAATCCGACGTTGCGCCCCGACGTGATCGAGCGACTGTTCGAGTCCTACGACGATCCCGATGTAATCGCCATCCGGCGCTACGGGATCTTCAAGCAGGTATCGGGCCGGATCCTGAAGTCGTTCGACTTCGGCGTTCACGTCATCAACGAGTCGAAGTATTTCCCGACCGGCGTTCCGGCATCCGGCACCCACGCCCGGTTGATCGACTACCACGAGCGCACGAATTGGGCGGTCGGATGGGCGTACCTGTCGGAAGATGACGAGTTGTTCATCTACGACGAGTTGAATCCCTGCCCGGAGATGATGGTTACCAAGGACATCGCGGAGGACATCGGCTCCCGTAGCGGCCCGGAGCGGCGGTTCACGCTGAATCTCATCGACCCCCTGGCGCAGAAAACGCAGAGCAATACCGGGATGTCGGTGGTGGACGATTTAAACCGCATATTCCTGTCGATGAAGCGGGAGGGAGTGTGTACGGGGGGCTTCTGGCAACCGTGGGATACCAAGTCCACGCGGGGCCGGGACCAGTTGATTACGCGGCTGAAGAACTCCGTGGCGGTGGGAGTGCCGTTTAATAACGTCGTCACCCGCAACGGTCGCGCCGAGAAACTGCCGACCGTGTGGATTTTCTCTCGTTGCAAGAATTACTCGAACAGTTTCAAGAACTGGCGATGGGAGGAATGGTCTACCGCTTCTGCGGCGAAAGAGGACAAGGATACGCCGCAACAGAAGTGGTCGCATTTCCCGATGACGGTCGAAGCGGTGCTGAAGGATCTTCGGTTCCGACCTACTCGCGGTCCATCCATGCGGACGACTGCGGAGGATCGGACATTGAGGTATTTCACGAGGGAGAGGGCGACGGCATGAGCATCCTGTACCGATACACCTGCGACAACCCGAAGTGCAGGAAGCATTACAAGGCGCTGGATTACATGATCCCCCTTTCCCGATACGACGAAGAAGTGAAATGTCCCGAATGCAAGAAACCGCTGCGCCGGTTGCTGAACGCGCCGCCGTTCAAGATCAACTGACCGAAGGTGGATGATGGCCGATAAGAAGATCGAACAAGGTGTGCGGAATGCCCTGGCGAATCTGCACATCGAAAACGGCTTCAAGACGGCGATGCAGAATCAGGAGCAGGACAACAAGGATTTCGACTCCGCCATCGACCTGATCGAGTGCGAACGCACCGAGGGGGATTACGACTGGCAGTCGGACCTGTTCCTGCCCGAGTATCCCGCCATCTACCTGACGCAGATGTCGCTGGACGCATCGCAACTGTTTATGACCCGCGATTACGCGGATGTATACCTTGAGGACGGCGCACCCGAGTCGATCCGTAAATCCGCCGCCGCGAAGGAGTGCATCAACCGGACGCTGAACGCGAGGCACCTGCATCATTTCCAGAAGGCGATGCGGGCGCAGGCCGTCCGCAGACTCGGAAGAAACGTCGTGATCCGTTGCTGGTGGGACCGCCGCGATTCCGCGTTCATCACGGGATTCGAGAAGAAAACGGAGATTGAGCGCGACGATTTCGGCAACCTTCAGCCGGTGGAGAAGTTCTATCCCGTGGAGGAAGAGTTGCCGGTCATCGACCGGTTCAACTACGACGTGATCGACCCGCGCAACGTGGCGACCTCTCCCGAGTACACCTACACGTTGCAGGAAAAACGTGCGGTGTACATCCGGTTCGAGCGGACGCTTTCGGAGTTGCGGGCCGACGCCGAAACGCATGGATACATTAACTTGGACGAATTGGAGAAGTTGACTCCTCCGGGCGAGACGCAATCGCAGGCGAACACGAAACGCTCCGATACCGATACCGCCGAAGCGGACATATCCAATCACCCGAACAAGCCCTACGACATCGTGTCCATCTACTGCAAGGATTGGGTGATCGTCACCCGCAGGGACGAGACTACCGACGAACCGATGGAGGCCGTGCCCGGCTACGATAACTTCGGCAAGGTAAGGGAGAAGGCGGAGCTTCAGGAAGTCTGCATGGCGTTCGCGCAATCCGGCACGACGAACGTGCTGATTCAGTATCACCTCACCCCCTACGTGTCCGTGTCCGGGGAACCGTACCGTCCCCTGATTCGCGGCGTGTGCTTCACGCATCCGACTCGGGACGGCGGAATGGGCGAGGGGAAGATGGCGCGGGAACTGCAATCCGCCATCAACGATACGTTCAACATCAGCAACGACCGCGTGAAACTCGCCACCATGCCGGTAATCGTCACCGAGCGATACAGCGATGAGGATGAGGAATACGACATCTATCCGGGTGCGAATCTGAAGGTCAATCCCGGCGGCAAGATCGACTCGTTGCGGATCAACTCCGATATCGGCGGTTCGCTCAACCAGATCGCCATGCTGAAGAACGGGATGCAGCAGGTATTCGCCGTGTATCCCACGACGATGGGGAACCTGCCGTCCGAATCGTCCACCACGGCGACCGCCATCGTGGGGGCGGAATCCCGCACGTCTGCCCGGTCGAATTTCTCGTCGCTTACGGCGGAGCATACGCTGTGGACGGAACTCTATTGGATGATCCTTCAGATGACCGGCAAGTTTGCTCATCCTGAAACGGGCAAGAAGTTGATGGGCGACAAGGTGTACGACTTCGACCCGAACGCGGACTACATCTACAAGCCGATCACGCAGACCATCGAAACGGAATCTTCCAAGGGCAACAAGATCAAGATGCTTCAATCGACGCTCGGCTACATCGCGCAGATACCGAATCCGAATACGCCGAAGCTCATCAACAAAATGCTGTCGAAAATGTTCATCCTCCTCGGCGACGAATACGAGGACTTCAAGGGATCGCTCTTGGATGAACAGGTGCCGATCACGGAACCGGGCGGGAATGGGCAGGCCACGGCGATGGATACGGCGATGTCCAACCAGAACGGAATACCGATGACGCCGATGGAACAGGCCGTAAGGGGAGCGCGGAATGGCTGAGATAACACAGCAGACGTTCGAACGCCATGTGGCGGTGGTCGGGCCGAGGCAGGCCATCAAGAACCTCAACTTCGCCGCGAAGCTCGCCAAGACGAAGAAGGCCGTAACGAGCGAGGCGGGCCGGGAGATCCTGAAGAACGTCGAGTCCAAGATCGAGGCGCTTACGTTCCACGTAATCATGGACGATAAGGCAACGCCCGAGGACAAGATGGAACTCCGCGCCTACGTGAAAATCTACATCGACTGGGTGGAACGCATCCATAAATTCGAGGAGGTAGCCACCAGGATCCGCAACGGGTAAGCACAACGCAATCCCATAGCACGACCACGAAGGGGACGCCATGCGGCGTCCTTTTCCATTTTAGGAGGTAGTCATGGCCGATGAGGTAGTGATCGAAGAGAATACGGAGGGCACTCAGGCGGAAGGTGTTCCTTCCGATGACGATCTCTCCAAGGCGTTTGACGCGCTGAACGGGAAGGCAGAACCCGAACCGGAAAAACCGACTGCGGAACCGGAAACGAAGGAAGAACCGGCAACGCAGGAACCTGAACAACCCGAAGTACCCCCGGAAGCGGCTTCGGAGGAAGCGACGAAGGAAGCGGATACCAAGCCCAAGGCCGACCCTGACCACCCGACCAATCTCGGGCGGAAGGTGAAGAAACTTGAGGACAACGTATCCGAACTTCTGAAGCAGAACTCCGAACTGCTGTCCGCATTGAAAGACCGGCTTGCCCCGCCGCAACCGCCTACCGCAACGCAGGAAGAGGAGGAACCCGAAGTCCTCACCACGTCTGAGGATTTCGAGCGATACCTCGCCAAGCGGGAGGCGAAGGTGCGGGAGGCGAAACTTGCCTCAGAGATCCAGTACCAGAACGGATATCTGAAGCGCATCGAGGGATGGCTGTCGGAATCGGAAGGAAAGCAGGACGCGGAAGCGGCGGAGATCCATAAACTCCTGACCGACGAAAAATCTCCGTTCAACGTGAAGCGATCCGGCAATCCCGAAACCGACTTCGATATCAACCTCGCCAAGGCCGAAGCGCACTACTACAAAACCCGCTCGGCATCCACCGCCAAGGCGAGTCCGCTGGACAAGAACGCGGGCGTCAAGCCGAAGTCTCCCCTTGGCGTCGCAGGTCCGGCCAAGTCCGACACCGGAAGCAGGGTGCCGGATTTCAAGTTGTCCCGCGAGGCGCAAGAACTGTTGCGCGGCACCGGCATCTCCGAGGACGACGCCCGCAAGTATCTCGTATCGACAGGATATGTGCCGGGGAGGTAGCGAGTGGGCAAGACGTATCGACGCACGACATTACCGCGAGAGCGTAAGACGATCCGCCTGAAAGCGGGAGATAAGGGAACTGGTCGGGAGCAAATCGACCACGGACGTTATTTCCGATGCTGGCACTGCGGATT
>Ga0172379_10008580_pt1 | contig 12829 bp, 12 predicted proteins | sample GrowelOW334metaG_FD_119756 | JGI IMG/M metagenome (GOLD analysis project Ga0172379, IMG submission 119756) | Groundwater microbial communities from an aquifer near a municipal landfill in Southern Ontario, Canada - Groundwater well OW334 metaG | ecosystem: Environmental > Aquatic > Deep... | reverse complement strand
GAAGAGCTTGCAACTGTTGTGAGGAAGTTAAACAACCGAGAACGAAAACGCCTCGGATTCCTAAGTCCGAGGCAAGTGTTTTGGAAGAAGTGAGGGCTGTGCATTTAGAGTGCTAATTCACTGTGGGTGTGCCTGGATTCGAACCAGGGACCGCGGAGGTATAAGCTCCGTGCTCTAACCAACTGAGCTACACACCCATGCTTTCGGTATGCATAACAATACTATCTTTTTCGTAAACTAACAAACCCCCAGCTCGAACTTCGAAAAATTATCAATTTGAGCTGAGGATGTTGACTTATGCGATCAAATCCTTATTCTCCTTCTTGAGCGGAATACCATTTGCCACTATGAGCATCTCGTACTGTTCCCTCTCTATTGTCTCCACCTCTATGAGCTTCCTTGCCACTATTTCAAATATCTTCTTGTGCTCTGCAAGCGTCTCTTCTGCCCTGGTACGAGCCTCCGTCATGATCCTAGTCACTTCACTATCTATCTCCGAAGCAACCTTCTCCGAATAGTCTTTATCATTTACCCCATTGCCGAACAATGCACGTCCTCCAGAGCTTTCCAGAGCTACCGGACCTATCTTGTCCGACATACCATACTGGGTAACCATATTTCTTGCAAGAGCTGTCGCCACCTGGAGATCATTCGACGCACCAGTCGTGAGGTCGTTGAACATCATCATTTCTGCTACATAACCACCCATGGAGACAGCTATGTCATCTAGGAACTCCTTCCTCGACTGTAGCCTACGCTCTTCAAATGGGAGCTTGAGAGTATATCCACCAGTGCGTCCTCGAGCGATGATAGATATCTTGTGTACCGGGTCAGAATGTTCCAAGACAGACGCGATGATGGCATGACCGGCTTCATGGAATGCTGTGATCTCCTTTTCCTTGACCGAGAGTACATGACTCCTCCTCTCCGGACCGAGCATCACCTTTTCTATAGAACGGATGAGGTCGAACTGACCGATCTTGGTCCTGTTTTCGCGTGCGGCGAGGATAGCTGCTTCATTCATGAGAGAGTACAGATCTGCTCCGGAAAAGCCCGGCGTACGCTCCGCTACTATGCGGATATTCACATCCTCGGCCAGTTGTTTCTTTGCGGCATGGATCTTGAGTATCTCCTCCCTATCACCCCTATCAGGAAGATCTATGACTACACGCCTGTCGAACCTACCTGGACGGAGTAGTGCAGGGTCGAGAACGTCCGGCCTATTGGTCGCGGCCATGACTATGACTTTTTCATTTGGCTCAAAGCCGTCCATCTCTACGAGTATTTGGTTCAGTGTCTGCTCGCGCTCATCATTGCCTCCACCCATACCAGAACCACGTACACGCCCCACAGCATCTATCTCATCCACAAAGACTATAGCCGGAGCAGTCTCCTTTGCCATCTTGAATAGATCACGCACACGTGAAGCACCCACACCTACGAACATCTCTACGAACTCTGATCCCGATATAGAGAAGAATGCCACACCAGCCTCGCCAGCGACTGCACGTGCGAGTAAGGTTTTGCCAGTTCCAGGTGCGCCCATGAGGAGCACACCCTTTGGTATTTCTGCTCCGATCTCGATAAACTTCTTGGGATTTTTCAAAAAGTCTACGATCTCCATAAGTTCTTGTTTTGCCTCTTTTGCCCCGGCGACATCCTTGAATGTAACTTTTTGCTTCTGGTCCGTCGGTAGAGTGATCCTCGCCTTGGATTGACCAAATGTCATAGCCTGTATTCCCGCACCTCTCACCTGACGTGACAAGAGCCAAACAAAGAATAACAAAAAGAGTATGGGTGCAAGGAACGGTGCCAACTGTCCAGCCCAAAACCAAAATCCACCAGGTTCATTTATGGTGATTGTAGTCGAAGCCAGACGGACAGGATCCACACCCAGACGCGAGAAAGATTCTGTAACAGAAGAATCCAGTTCCTTTCGCGCAACCTTATTACTCTTATCATCATATATCGCATATACCTGGTCGCCTTGGATATTCAGTGATACCACCCGACCGACTTCTATCGCCTGAGCTATCTCCGAGAGAGAGACTGGATCCGCGGGAGGAGTTTTATTTGAGAATTCTGAATACACACCAGTTATAAGCAAAAAAAGGAGAACTATGAACGCCAGCATATTTAGGAAGTTTAGCCGCGGAGGAAAAAAGCTGTTTCTCTTTTTATTGCCAGGATTGCCTTTTTGCGGCGTTGTGCCGGTATTCTGTGCCATATGGTGATTATACATAAATATTGAATAAAGAAAATGGCTACAAGTTATCCATGCAATTGCGTAACCTGTGTGGGCAGTTTTTGCTCGCAATGAGAACGCGTGGCATGCGAAGGTACCCACCAAGGCTCTGCATTGCGAGCAAAAACTGCCCACACAGGTTACGCAGATACCACTTTGCTGTTTTCTATTTCCTCGGAATCACTATTCGGAAAGTTGAACCCTTGTCGATGCCCGGAGAATAAACCTCGATCTTGCCACCAAAACGACGGATGATAGTTTGCGAAAAATAAAGTCCCACACCAAAGCCTTCCGTATCCATACTCTTGGCATTTTGTGTACGATAAAACTTTCCAAAAATCTTGGGCAAATCATTTACAGATATGCCGATGCCATTGTCTGTAACCGTGACATATGCCCGTCGTGCATCCGCATCTACAGAAACCTGCACTTGCCTACCGGGTGGAGTATAGTTGAAACTATTCTCGAGCAAGGTCTGTAATACGAATTCAAATCGGGTACGATCTGCATTTATTGTTACTTCTTCCACCAGGCATTGAACAGAAAAGGAAATATTTTTCTCCTGAAAAGCGGCCTTGAGAGAGTTTGTGACAGTTCGAGTGGACTCACAAACCGGAACACTCTCTATCTGGTAAGAAGCCTTGTTTTCTGTATCAGCATTGGTAAGTTCTATCAGTGTTCCCGTCATATTTATGAGACGGTCGGTAGACTGCTTCATATTTCCCAAGTTTTCTCGGCTGGAGGTATCTTGCTCTGTTTCCATGAGGCCTTCGATGAGCCACTTCAGTTGTGTGAGAGGTGTGCGAAACTTATGCGCGATGATCGTAATGAATTCATATTTCATGATTTCATTTTCCTGCATCTTGCGCCAGATCATAAGAGCTATGCCTACAGATATCGCTCCTCCGATAACGACGAACAAGAGGAGAGTGAGAGTATTTCCTTGGAAAAGAATACTACCGTCGGCTATGATAGCGTACTTCATGTGCCTAATTTTAGCACAGTCTAGAAATACTAGCTGACACCTCTGATCGAACTACTAGCGAGTCCTTGCGGCATCAAAACCACGGACTACTGTACCTGGAATAGCGGATCCCCTGCTTATAGGAGAAATGAACATGATAAAAATAGAAGGAGCAAGGATAAAACCGAGCGCTACGATCGCAAAAAAAGATTTTTTCATGGTGATTATTTATATTATACTAATAACGAAATGCTACTCCTTTGTGAGGAAGAGTCAAGAATACCATGTAGCTAAATATACTACTATGGTACGTATAATATGATACAATTTTTTTATGAAGTCTCATAATGTCCGCAGTGGTTTTACCCTTGTCGAACTGTTGATCGTGATCTCTATCATAGGAACACTATCTTCGATTATTCTTGTGTCATTGAACTCCGCTAGGGAAAACGGTCGAATGTCTGCCGGTACACAGATCAGTGCTTCGCTTTATCAGAACTTCGGTGCAGATGCGATAGGTATATGGGAACTCGACAGTATATCTGGCAATGTCACAAAGAATAGCGTCACAGGCAAAAATGATCCGGTCACTCCTACAGGTATAACAACTTCAATAAATGCATCAAATAATAGTCCGGCACTACATTTCGACGGAGTCAGTCTCGGCTTGGTGGACATACCGAACACCCCGCTTTTACCGAGGTTTACCCTGAGTGCATGGGTATACAGCGAAAGTGGTGGAGACGCCAGATATTCCATCATTCAGAGCTTTTGGGAAATCTATGATACCAATCTATGTTTCTGGTCATATAGCTTCTCACACCAATACTGGAGATGTACGACTACCAGGCCTGTTCAGTATAACAAATGGATACATGTGGCGACTTCTTGGGATGGTAGTGTCATCCGCCATTATGTAGACGGAAAACTAGTCTGGCAAGATACGGTCACCACAATCGGCTCGAGCCAATCATTTACCGCTATCGCAGGTTATTCAGGACGAAGATTCAAAGGATCCATAGATGAGGTTAGAATATACTCACAGACACTAGGCATCGCCCAGATAAATAAAATCTATGCGGAAGGCGCAACTACGCACACACTCGCTAAACGAGAATGAAAAAGCACAGTGTGCTAAAATTCCACAATGAAAACAGAATGGACCATATACCCAACGAATGAAGATGTTTGGTTATCCATCCTCCACGATTGTGCAAATGCTAAACAAAGTATTGTTCTGGAACAATTCATATTTAACAACGATGATTTTGGCAAACGACTCCTCGACATATGCACGGAGCGTGCGACAAAAGGCATACAGATCCGTTTTCTATGGGATGCGGCGGGCAGCTTCACATTTTGGGGTTCAAACATAGCAAAAGATCTACACGAAAAAGGCATCGAACTTCTCTTTTGGAAAACTCTCATTCCCAGTTATTTCAAAGTCCAAAATTTCCGATCCTGGTTTCTCCGCAACCACCGCCGTACCATCGTGATCGATGAAAAAGTGGGCTATACAGGCAGCATATGCGTTAGCGACTCCATGAAGAATTGGCGCGATATCAATGTTCGACTCGAAGGCCCCGTCGTCCGCGAAATGCAAAACGCATTTGACCGCATGTGGGGTAGAGCAAAGAAAAACTTGGGATTGCCACCCAAGATACATATCCGGAACGAGGAGTTCCGCTATGTCACAAACTACCCCGCCCCCGGACGCAGACATATTTACAGCTCACTCATTCATGCTATTCGCCATGCCCGGCAATATATATACATCACAACGCCATATTTTGTTCCCACACACAGACTGGCTCATTCTCTTCGCCTCGCTGCAAAGCGCGGAGTAGATGTCCGCATCATTATTCCAGAATCTTCCGATCATTACGCCGTCGATCTGGGCGCACGATCCTTTTTCCATTCTCTTTTGATTGTCGGAGTTCGTATTTTCCTATACCAAGGCAACGGTAATATGATCCATAGCAAATCCGTCGTCATAGATGACGACTGGGCATCGGTAGGTACCATGAATCTGGACCAGATAAGTCTACTTTACAACTTTGAAGCCAATATCATCACCACAAATACCAAGTTCGCAGAAGAACTCGCCTCTCACTTTGTGCATGACATGCATGACTCAAAAGAAGTGTCTCTGAATGAATGGAAAAACCGCTTTTTTATAGAAAAGATACCAGAAATTCTGATAAAGATAGTAAGAAGGTTTTTGTAATGGCACAAGCATGAGAGAGAGGAGGAGAGTCCGAGGGACGTTTCGGAGGCCGCGTAGGCGGCCGAGAACCAGCTGCTTCGCCAGCAGGCGAAGACAGCGTGTCCCGAGGGCCTTCTCCTCTCTCTCATGCGTTGTCATAAAAAAGCTTGCTCACTTTTCCTATTCATGCTATAAATAAGCCCTGTAATCCCTTGATCAAAGTACGTATCAATCACCAGATAAAAGCGCCCGAATTGCGGGTAATCACCGAAGACGGCGAAAATCTTGGCGTAGTTACGCTTGAAAAGGCGCTTACCGAGGCTCGCGCACGGGAATTGGATCTGATAGAGATCTCCCCGATGGCAGTGCCACCGGTCGCAAAGATAATGGATTATGGCAAGTACCAGTACGATGAGAAAAAGAAAGTGAAGGTCTCGAAATCCAAGACCAAGACCAGTGAGCTCAAGACCGTACAGGTCAAGATCGGCACCGGCGAACATGACCTTGAACTCAAAGCAAAGCGAGTTTCGGAATGGCTTGCGGACGGAGACAGGGTCAAGATCGACCTTTTCCTCATAGGCAGGTCCAAGTACATGGACCTCAACTTCCTCAAAGAGAGGTTGGAGAGGATTCTCAAACTGATTACCGTAGAATACAAAATCTCCCAAGAGCCCGTGAAGGGACCAAAGGGACTGACTGTGGTAGTAGAAAAGAAGTAATTCAACAAAAATATCATGATTAAAACCAACAAATCTTTTAGCAAGCGACTCAAGGTCACCAAAAATGGCAAGATTCTGGCACGCAAAGCAGGACAAAACCACTTCAATGCCAAGGAGCGTTCCCGCACGAGCACGAACAAGCACCGCATGAAGGCTCTGCAGATGAGTAACAAGATCCGCAGCCGCTTCCTTGCGACCATATAGCATTACTATTTATCATACAAATTTAACTTAACACCAATACTATGAGCCGAGTAAAAAAAGCAGTACACGCCCTCAAGAACCGCCGCAGCGTCCTCCGCCAGGCAAAAGGATTCCGTTTCCGCAGGTCAAAGACCGAGCGCGCCGCAAATGACGCCCTCGCCCACGCAGGCGCATATGCCTTTGCACACAGGAGGGACAAAAAGGGCGACTTCCGCCGCCTCTGGAATGTGAAGATCAATGCCGCTCTCCGTCCAGTCGGACTTTCCTATAGCAAGTTTATGGGAGCAGCAAAAAAGAAAAATATCACTCTAGACAGGAAATCTTTGGCACATCTTGCTCAATTTCAACCTGAGACTTTCCAAAAGATCGTTGCTATGGTAAAGTAATCTTGGTCTTGTATTTGTCCGGCCGAGGCATCCGAGGGCACTCTTCCCTAACCTTTTGGTAACGGAGGTTAACTCACAACACAGATCAATCAGGCCCCGCCTCGGTAATATGGCGCCAGCCACTTAGGCAAATACAGTCTACGCTTGAGTCGTAAGGCTCAGCCCCCAATTCATTTCTGACATTGGGGGTCTTCTTTTGTCCGTATCAGAGCTCGTATTCCGAACCTCTTTCGGGAGCAATGGCCTTTATGCCCAGTTCATCATTTATACGCTGAGCGAGATGCATGGATGCCGAAGGTTCGCCCATGGCCACGAAAACTGTAGTCGGTTTTTTGCCAGCCATTCCTACAAATTCCACCAGATGATCGCTGTCGCGGTGCGCGGAATATCCATAAAGCGTTTCGATGTGAGCTTTTACTTTTATACTCCGATTGTGAATATTTACTTTCTTTTCACCCTCCGCTAGACGCCTGCCCAGGGAACCCGCAGTTTGGTAGCCAACTAAAAGTATTGTACTTTTGGGATCAGGCAAGAAAAATTCTTCATGTCCCACTACTCTGCCACCCACAGACATACCCGAGCCAGCGAGTATTATCTTTGCGCCTTTTTCGTGTTCTATAGCATGCGATTCTCTCTGTGACACGGTGTAGCGAAGCTTGGGAAAATTAAAAATATTGTCACCTTTTCTGATCTGCTCCTGGACCTCAGCGCGGAATAGATGACTGCTCGATCTATAAACTTCAGTGGCCTTGGTGGCCAGAGGAGAATCCAGAAATATAGGTACATCAGGTATGACACCCTCCTCCACCATGTTATTGAGCTCATAAAGAAGCACCTGTGTCCGATCTATGGAAAAAGCAGGTATGACCAGGGTACCGCCACGACTTAGGGTATCGTTTATTATTTTCTCGAGATGAGCCTTGCGCTCCTCCCTGGGCTCGTGATTGCGGTCGCCGTATACGCTCTCCATCACGATATAGTCCGGCTCTCCCGGCGCCTCCGTATCAGCGAGAATAGGTGCGGGAGAATTGCCCATATCACCTGTGAAAAGTATTTTCTTTCCGTCGACCGATATCTCTACCATAGCCGAACCGAGTATGTGTCCGGCGTCTCGAAATAAGAAATTTAGATCATTGAAAATCATTGATTCATGATAAGGAAGGACCTTCCAAAGCGGAAAAACCTTCAGAACGTCATTGGCTTCGTATATGGGCAGTTCTCCTTTGCGCTCAGCTTCTTGTGCCAATATGCCAACTGCGTCTGTGAGCACCAATTCTGTGAGAGCACGAGTCTCAGGTGTAGAATATATAACACCGCGAAAACCCTCCTTCACCAGCTTTGGAATACGGCCAACATGGTCTAGATGTGCATGAGTAACGATGAGAGCACCGATATCGGCAGGATCGTACGGGAATTTTTCCCTATTTACCTCTTCAGCTATGCTGCCACCTTGGATCAGTCCACAATCTACCAAGACTTTTGTTCCCTTTTCTGTTTCCAACAAGAAATTGGCTCCGGTAACAGTACCGACTCCAGAACAAAATGTGAGTTTTATATTTGAATTTTTAATTTTGGTTTTTATTTGAAATTTGGTACTTGGATCTTGAGATTTCCCTCATATTATACCAAACTTCACCCTTCTTATAACATAACAAAAGAAAAAGACCCCATCTCCAAATGAGATACGGTCTTCTTCATCAGTTGCGAGAGTACCATAACCTGGAATACCCAGGTGGGTGGCCTCACATCAAACACCGAGGTGCTGACGAATTTGAACCATGAAGTTCTGTGGATTTGGCCTCCCAAAATATGTGGTATAGGGTTATACTCTCGCAACCTGAATATATTTTAGTATTCTAATAGCGATGTGCAAGTGCAAAAGCAGTTTCGACATGACTTTGATGTGCGAGCAAATGTGTATTGGAATCACTTATGTGCCACATTATTCCAAAATCCCATCTAGATTGACGTCATATATGATTTGCTCGTGTATTAGTCTGTATTCCATGAGCTCTTTTGGACTGAACCAGAGAGCTATCTCCTGCTCTGCCTCCTTCACGGAACCAGATGAATGTATGAGATTTCTTATGGCTCGCGAATCACCATCACTCATAGCATAAGAGTCGAGGACGAAGTCTCCGCGTATGGTACCGACATCTGACATGAGAGGCTCCGTACTCCCCGTGATCTTCCTCACCACCTGCACAGCATGAGCTCCCTGCCAGACTATGGCGATCACTGGTCCGCTGGTCATATATTTCTTTAGCACATCCAATATTTTATTGGAAAGCTGTATAGGATCGCGCGAAGGAGGATCTTGACCCTTATCAACATAACCTTTTATGGACTTGAGACCAGTCTTCATCTTCCATTCGGGATCCAGAGTGTAGTGTTTCTCTATAAAGTCGGCCTTGGGCACGAGGATCTTTATGCCTGCGAGCTTTAGACCGATGCGCTCATACCTGCCGATGATCTCACCGATGAGGCTACGCTGTATGCCGTCGGGCTTGATCACAACCAGAGTACGTTCTTCTTTTGGGTGTGGTTTCATGAGTTGATTATAGGAAATGTGAGAGGTAGTTGCAAACGAGGTTCGACCTCGCGGTTGAATGATCGCAAACAGAACGCGGTACGCACCCCCACCTGCCCATGCAGTATCGGGACACGCTCAAAATCCGCAACTGCTCATAGAACGCCTGTTGCGGATTTTGAGCTAGTTTCGTCCGAGCCCTATTAAGGCAGTTCAAACAGGCAGTATCCGGCTCGGACTCCAAATGTCCCTCTACTGCATGGGCAGGTGGGGGTGCGAAATCGGATTGCAATTTACCTACAATAGTTATTTTCAACCTTCAAAGTTCCGCCAGAGAGATAAAAACTGCCAGCACTACCATCTGCTTGGTTCATGTTCACGCAACCCTTGGAGGTGGAGAGACCGAGCTCACCGATAGAAACAGTTGTGGTAGCAGAAGCACCACTGGAAATGTGGAGGCGAGTTGCTGGGGTGGTGGTGCCGATACCGACGTTGCCTCCACCCACCATACGTATAACCTCACTCACATTATTACTTCCCCTAACTCCAAATGCTAAATAACTGTTGGCTACTGAAGTATAAAACGCTGACCCTATATATCCCAATGGAAAGGCCGAACCTGCAGTGGTAAATTTTATTCTCTCTTCCACCCCATTAGCCGACATCCCCTTATCTGAATCAAGAGTTATTAAATCCGCGCTCACACTCATAGTAGTCGTAGTATGATTATTCACATGGAGAATACTCAATGGAGTTGATGTGCCAATGCTGACATATGGAAAAAACGGAGTAACTGGCGGCTGAGCCGCCAAATTATCTGCATATCCAGCTTGATTGAGAGCTTGCCTCAGAGCATTAGCTATAATTGCACGGCCTACATTATTTTCATGGATATTATCGCCATGATTGTACACAGCGGCTAGATTACCGTTACCATCACTCAAAGCCGCTGTATGAGCATTTACTCTGTACTGAACGCCTGTAATGGCGTTTGCTCCTCCGCCCATTATAGCGGTATTCATATTCTGCCATTGACTATATGCAGTAAGACCATTAGTGACACCATAAAGATCGATTAACCTTTGTCTAACCGGCACCATGGTGGCAACAATTACAATAGCTGTTGGTTTTTTGGTAGAATTTATATCATCTATCAAAGCTTGATATCTAGCCAAAACAATCGCATTAGTTTCAGTATATTTCACGTCATTTAATCCGACCTCCACAATTATCCAATCATACTCAGTCTTGTTTGGATCAGAATCCCACACAGCTTTTTGTTGGTTAATAGTATGGCCAGCAACCGCTTGATTATTTATAATCGTTCCGAGAATCGCATCAGAACCACTCAAGAGATAAGTATCAACTCCGTTGTATCCTAAATATGCTGCGATTGTCGAATCGCCCAAAATAGTTCCCTTGCTAGAAAAGGTACCTGTTCTCACTAAATATTTAGACAAAATACCTCCTGCAAATGTAGAAGTCGCAGTCGGAGAGGTAGCCGTAAAATAAGCGGAAACAGTTTCTCCAACTACCGATAATTTTGCGTAAGGAGTAGTAGTGCCAATGCCCACATTCCCCATGAATGTACTCGTCCCTGTCACACTCAGTTGCCCTCCTGTTGTAATATCAGTACTTATTCTTGTTGCGGCAGATACTATTCCAGAAAAGAGTACAATCGCTAATGCTAAAAAATAGATAGGTTTTATATTCATTGGGTAATTATTCCACACACACACACACCGCAATGCAAGGTGTGGATATCTGGTAAGTGCCCCTTTTGTGTTGTGCTGAGGACACTACATAACTACGCCGTCAGTATCTCCGCCTCTCCCTTTGTGATTAGCACCGTATGCTCAAAGTGTGCACTAGGCATATCATCAGCCGTGTGATATGTATACCCATCATCATCCAAGACAACATCCTTTGTACCAATATTGAACATAGGCTCGATAGCTATGACCATACCCGGCTGGAGGACTGGACCTTCCTTACCTGTATCGTAGTTGGGCACATATGGTTCTTCGTGCACACTGTAGCCGACGCCGTGGCCGGCGAGTTCTTCTACAACACCATATTTGTAAGGCAGAGCATAACGTTCTATGGCGAGACTGATATCGCTCACCCTCTTTCCCCCCTTTGCCGCCTTTATGCCAGCCATGAGTGCTTCGCGAGTCACGCGTAATAGTTGCTCTAATTCGGGTGTGACTTTGCCCACAGGCACAGATATTGCCGCATCTGTGACAAGTTTGTTGTGGATAAGCCCAAGATCGAGCGCGACAATATCCCCTTCTTTCAAAACTTTTTCTTTTTCGTTTGGTATACCATGCACCACTTCATCATTTATAGAAACACAAAGTGCCGCTGGATAAGGACGATCGGAACCTGCCGGAGTGTAGTTCAGAAAAGCCGCTTTGTCGCCACCGTGGGCGATCAGTTCCCGCGCTCGGTCTTCGAGACTGCCAGTTGTAATGCCCGGCTTTATCATACTAGCCAAATCACGGAGTATAGCCGCATGGCGCCTGCCACCCTCACGCAGAATTGCTATATCTTCCTTGGTCTTGATCGTGATCATGTATGAAAACTACCCCAAACCCAATATTTTCACAATGTCGGCATGGATCTCCTCAATAGCACGCTCGCCATTTACAGAGTGAAAAGAATAAAACGGATTGTTACGATAATATTCTATAGCCGGCGCCACATCCGTATCGAACCAATTCAGACGCAGTTCTATATCGCGCTTATTATCATCCTGACGCTTCCTCTCGAGCATATGCTTTTCCGACCAGGTACGCGACACATCCAGATATATAATATGCGGATTTGTCCTCATATAAAATTCAAAAGCTGTGTGCAATACTGCCGCTTCATCACGTCGCCTCGGTGTGCCGTCGACTATGAGATGACAATCCTTGCGCATATTCATGACCATAAATGCCGACCAGAGATACACAGTCAAGAATTCTGGCTGTAATCCCCCGCTTTCTAGTATCGTTTTCGAAACTTCCTGCGTATGTGTCGCACCTTTTATAAAATCCCGAAAGAGCTTGCCCGTCTCCAAGTGTACAGTCGGCAATTTCTCTTTTTTATTTTCCAAAAGTTTTTCCAGCAACCCAGCCTGAGTTCCCTTGCCACAACCCGAGCGTCCCATAAAAATATAAGTTTGAGGTGTCATTGCGCAATTTTAGCACAGACTATGCATGAGACGCACCCCAGACAGTTGTTCTTTTTCACGTCCCTGCGGAACTCGCTCGTTAAATTTCAGGACAAAATGGTCACGAGGTCATGCAATGGTTCCCATTTTGTCCAGAAATTTATACTCTCTCAGACAGTCCTCGGGACGTGAAAAAGAACAACTACCTGGGGTGCGAGCAAGTAAAAAGGCTCGAACCGCTCAGGCAATAGTTTTTTCCCGAAGCCGAGGACTCTTCGCGAAGTAATATCTCGTCGTATTTCCCAAACCGTGACCGAATCCTAATATACCACTGTGCGTGTTGTATCATTGAACTAATGTTCCTTGATTGCGGAGCGGCGCGTCGCTCGAATCCAAACCCTTTAAGGGTCACTCCAAG
>Ga0172379_10008579_pt1 | contig 12829 bp, 13 predicted proteins | sample GrowelOW334metaG_FD_119756 | JGI IMG/M metagenome (GOLD analysis project Ga0172379, IMG submission 119756) | Groundwater microbial communities from an aquifer near a municipal landfill in Southern Ontario, Canada - Groundwater well OW334 metaG | ecosystem: Environmental > Aquatic > Deep... | reverse complement strand
TAACATTGGGAAAGTATGTTTTTCTGAAACTTTGATTAACTTTGTTCCATAAATAACCAATTAAATTGATTGCGATATGATATACAGAAAACTGGGAAAAACAGACGTCCGGCTTTCAGCCATTGGCTTGGGTTGTATGGGAATGAGTCATGGTTATGGCGAACCAAATGATGAAGAATCGATCGCCACACTCGAAAAAGCATTGGAAATTGGAGTCAACTTTTGGGATACTGCCGATATTTACGGTGCCGGAAAAAATGAAGAATTAATTTCAAAAGTACTAAAACCAAATCGTGATAAAATTTTTCTGGCAACAAAATTTGGTTTTACTCCGAATGTAGAAAATAAATATGCCATGGGGTTCGACGCTTCACCGAAACACATGAAAGTAGCTGTAGAAGAAAGTCTTAAAAGGTTGAAAACCGATGTAATAGACTTGTATTATGCACACCGTATCGATCCGAATGTTCCGGTTGAAGAAATGGTTGGAGCTATGGCCGAACTGGTAAAAGAAGGAAAAGTCCGGTTTCTGGGATTGTCGGAAGCTTCCCCCAATTCACTGAGACGTGCCAATGCCGTGCATCCCATCTCCGCTTTACAAAGCGAGTATTCTTTGCTTACACGTGATGTGGAAAAAGAAATACTTCCAACCTGCCTTGAGCTCGGCATTTCATTAGTGCCTTTTAGCCCATTGGCCCGCGGACTAATGACCAATACACTGGACATTTCACAATTGAAAGAAGGTGATTTCCGTAAAACATTGCCACGTTATCAACCGGAATATGCTGAGAATAACCGGCTTTTGGCAGAAGGGTTCGCACTTATTGCCAAACAAAAAGACTGCACACCATCTCAACTTGCTCTGGCATGGGTTTTGGCACAGGGCGATAATATTATCCCGATCCCGGGAACAAAACGCAGAACTTACTTACTCGAGAATATCGGAGCCATCGACATGGTATTAAGTCATCATGAGTTGACAGAAATTGAAGAATTATTGAAGAAATACCCAAATACCGGTGCACGATATAATGAAAACAGCAATAAACTGGTAGATAAAAATTAAGATCATTCAATGAATAAAAAAACTTCATTATGTCGAATATTTTCATCAACAAACAACAGGAGCCAACTGACGAGGCGCTTTCATCAACCCTGGGTGAAACAAAAGAATTATTAGACTCGATTTTCCGGTTTATCGAAACTGAATTTGGTGATTTTCATCCTGAATGGAAGTATTATGGAACGAAACTGGGTTGGAGTCTCAAGCTGTTTTGTAAAAAGCGAAACGTTGTTTTTGTTGGCCCTGAAAATGGGTATTTCCGGTTAGCTTTTGCAATAGGAGACAAGGCTTACAACAAAATCATTCAAAGTAATTTGCCGGATTTAATCAAAAAAGAGCTAACTTCGTCAAAAATATATGTTGAAGGACGTCCACTCAGGTTCGAAGTCAGGAAAAAAGAAGATTTGGAGCCTATTTTTGAGATAATTCGTATAAAACTCACTACCTGATTTTGAATTTAATATACTTTACAATTTTGATATAAATTAAAATACTGCTTTGTATTTTGGAATTAAAATATAGTTGTACTTTTACAGCATATTTCATTTTTAAATTTAAAACAATTCATTAAAAAAAATTGATATGAACCATTTATTATTACTTGGAGGTTTAGGTACAGGCGAAGTGATTGTTATTGCTTTAGTTGTTTTGCTGTTATTTGGAGGTAAGAAAATTCCGGAATTGATGAAAGGCCTTGGGAAAGGCGTAAAAAATTTCAAGGATGGCCTGAATGACATCGAAAACGAGATCAAAAAAGATGTGTCTAAAGACGAAAAATCTGATACAGACAAATAAATATGAGTGTACCGGATGATAGTGAAATGACGTTTTGGGATCACCTCGACGATTTACGAAAAGTATTGTTTCGAATTGCCGGTTTTGTAACTGTACTAACACTCGTGTTTTTTGCATACATGAAGGATTTGTTTGATGCAGTCATTCTGGCACCATCGCGAAACAATTTCTTTCTCTACGAGTGGATGAACAATATGAGCAAGAAATTTCCGGTATTTCCCGATTTTTGCGTGGGTTCATTTCAGGTTAAAATAATCAATATCAATTTATCATCACAGTTTTTCATTCACATGTCCACATCGTTGTGGTTTGGACTGGTGATGAGTTTTCCCTTTATTATTTACCAACTTTTTATATTTGTAAAGCCTGCACTTTACAGCCATGAGAGTAAAAATGCCGGTTGGGCTTTCTTTTTTGGAAATTTACTTTTTTATATCGGATTAGCAGTAGGTTACCTGCTTGTTTTTCCACTTACTTTACGTTTTTTAGCAGGATATCAACTCAGTTCATTCATTGAAAACAGTGTTTCGCTCGATTCATATATGGACAGTTTTTTAATGTTGTGTTTTATCATGGGACTGGTTTTCGAATTACCTTTGCTTTCGTGGCTTTTATCTCAGATAGGAATTTTACACCGGAGTTTTTTTACCAGGTTCCGTAAACATGCCATTGTTATTTTATTAATAATTGCAGCGTTTATTACACCTTCAGGTGATCCTTTTACATTATTTGTAGTCTTCCTTCCTATTTATATGCTATGGGAAATAAGCGCTTTAGTGGTAAAAAAATGATTTTAAATTTTTCAATTCGCGAGTATAATTTTTAAGATAAAATTAATACTAAAACAATATACATAAGTAACTGAAAATTTAATAATTATGAAACGTAGAGATTTTTTCAAAACCGCAACAGTAGCCGGTTTAGCTACATTTTTGAAACCTGAAGATGCACTTTCAGCGGGTTTATCAAGCAGTAAAGCCCCTGCTGTTAAAACGGATATGGTAGCTGTAATGGGTGGTGAACCGGAAGAAATGCTGTTGGTTGCCCTGAAAGAAATGGGAGGTATCGGCAAGTTCGTCAAAAAAGGGCAAAAAGTTGTTATCAAACCCAATATCGGCTGGGACAGAAAACCTGAATTGGCAGCCAATACGAATCCCGATCTGATTGCAGCATTGGTAAAACAATGCAAAATAGCAGGAGCATCCCAAATCATTGTATTTGATCACACCTGTCACGATTGGAAAAAAAGCTATACCAACAGTGGTATCGAAGCAGCGGTATTGAAAGCCGGCGGAAAAATGGTTCCCGGTAATGACGAATCGTACTACGCTGAAGTTGACTTACCCCATGGTGTCAATTTAAAGAAGACCAAGATTCACAAATCCCTTCTCGAGTGCGATGTTTGGTTTAATGTTCCGATTCTTAAACATCATGGAGGAGCAAAAAACACCATTTCGATGAAAAACCTGATGGGAATTGTTTGGGACAGAGGTTTTTTTCACCGAAACGATTTACACCAGTGTATAGCCGATACGGCAACTTTTTACAAAAAACCGGCATTGAACATTGTTGATGCTTACCGGATTATGAAATCGAACGGACCTCAGGGAAAATCGGAAGCCGATGTGGTAACATTGAAATCTTTAATCATGTCTCCTGACTATGTTGCAGTAGATACTGCTGCCATGAAAATGTTTTCGCAAGTTCAACCAACTGATATTAAAGATGTAAGATATATTGATTTGGCTGAAAAATTAAAAGTTGGCACGCAAAACCTTGAAAAGTTAAACGTAAAAAAAATAAAATTATAATCCATTGCATTATCAAATTTCAATTTCCGGCCAAACCCGGGAATTGATATTTGAATAATTTGAGAATAAACCGTCATTCAATGAGATTTTTAAAGAATATCCGAATCGTCCTGTCTCTTTTGTTTTTCATTCCCATTTTTTTATTTTTCATCGATTTTTCAGGCATAGTCCCTCTGCATTTACATGCATTGCTTATGTTTCAATGGATTCCGGCACTCCTGTCATTAAACATGGTGATAATAGGTGTTTTATTAATCCTTAGTTTGCTTTTTGGTCGAATTTATTGTTCTACGCTCTGCCCGTTAGGTGTTTTACAAGATATTTTGTCGTGGAAGTCAAGACTTTTTCGTAAAAGAAAAAAAAAATTACGGTTTCATCATTCAAAACCACTGAATGTGCTGCGCTATTCAATATTAGCTACAACCGTTTTACTTTTTGTTTTCGGTAGTTCCTTTTTAGTTATTCAACTTGATCCCTACAGTATTTTTGGCAGGATGGCTTCACAGCTTTTTCAACCTTTAGTTATATTAGCCAATAATGGTTTAGCGTCAATTGTAAACGGAATGGGGAACTATTCATTGTACCAGGTGGAGCAAAACAGTTTTGTGCCGGTTGCTTTTGGCATCTCATTATTCTTTTTCATATTGGTCGGCATTATGTCATGGTTTCGTGGACGATTATTCTGTAATACGATTTGTCCGGTTGGCTCTACGTTGGGACTTCTTTCAAAAGTGTCATTCTTTCACATTTCAATTCAGGAATCGTCCTGTACGCACTGTGGTCTCTGTGAAAAGAGTTGCAAATCGGAATGTATTGACAGTAAGGCAATGAAAGTTGACGATTCGAGATGCGTAAGCTGTTTTAATTGTATTTCTTCCTGTAAAAACGGGAGTGTGAAATATAATATCCGTTTTAAACCGAAAGCAGAAATACCTTCACAAACCCCATCCAATAATAGCAGACGAACATTTTTGCTTACATCAGGTGCGGTTATTTCCACACTGGCATTAGCTGAGACAAAAAAGTTAACAGGTAAAAAGGACAACATACTTTCACGCAAACCCGTTATGCCTCCCGGAGCAGGCAATCTGGAACATTTTAATACTCATTGCACCGGTTGTCAGTTGTGCGTCACAAAATGTCCAATGGACGTACTAAAACCGGCTGCACTTCAGTATGGGATTTCCGGCATCATGCAACCCCATCTTGAATTCTCCACCGAAGTTTTTTGTACTTACGATTGTAATATTTGTAGTACAGTTTGTCCAACCCAGGCGTTGAACCATTTGACGATGGACGACAAAAAATTGATTCAAATAGGAGTTGCACAGTTCAGAAAAGATATGTGCGTTGTATTCACCGATGAAACGGATTGCGGTGCCTGCTCGGAACATTGTCCGACTCAAGCGGTACACATGATAGACTACAAAAACGGACTAACCATTCCTGAAGTGACCGAAGATATTTGTATAGGTTGTGGTGCCTGCGAATCAATATGTCCGGTTAAACCTTACAAGGCCATATATATAGAAGGTAACGTAACACAAATTAAGGCCAAAAAACCTAAAGAAGCAAAAGTATTTGATAAAGTAATTGACGATTTCGGATTTTAATTTTTTGCTGTAAAACCAGTACCAAATAGTGTGAAAATTTATCTAAAGAAAACAAAAACAAGCACATTTTGATGTAGGTTGATGGATTAAAAATGTACCTTTGTATGAGAATCTATAATATAAATGGTTGAAATAATTATTAAAGGTATATTAATTGGTTTGTGTATATCGGTACCACTTGGTCCGATAGGTATGCTTACCATTCAGCGAACTCTTAACCGGGGTCAGAAGTTTGGTATTGCTACAGGATTAGGAGCGACTTTCTCCGATTTGGTTTATACTGTAATTACATTATTTTTTCTGAGTTTCGTTTTAGATTTTATTGAAGATCATCGGTTTATCATCCAACTGGTAGGAAGCGTAGTCGTCGCTGCTTTTGGTTATTATATTTTCACCAGTCATCCGGCCAACCAACCCAAACCGAATGAGCCTGTAAAACATACACTATTAGGAGATTTCATTTCCTCATTTGGATTAACGTTTTCAAATCCGTTGGTTCTGTTTGTACTCATTGCTCTTTTTGCACGGTTCGAATTTATAGGAAACGGTACGACTCTGTTCGTTTCAATTTGCGGTATTTTATCCATTCTGGGTGGTGCTTTGATATGGTGGAGTTTGCTTACTTTCCTGATTAGCCGTTTCAAGAACAAATTGAATATGCGCGATTTAAAAATTATCAACCAGGTTACTGGTTCAATTATTATATGCATTGGTTTCATAGGATTGATTCTAAGCATACTAAAATAAATAAAGCCAACTTTTAAAAAAAGTTGGCTTTATTATTCTCAAAAATCGAATAAAAACAAGATTATCAACGAAAAATTTAGCTTAATCCGATAACCATTTGCCCTTTGTCTGAAAAGGATTTCATCATTTCCTCCTTTGACATTTTTCCACTAATCCAGATCAGGCTGAATTCATTTTTTTCTTTACTTACAATCAGCATGTCAGCATTATTATCATCACTTACACGATAATAAACATTGACTCTTTCACCCTTATCACGAACTTCGACTGCGGTTTCAAAATTACCCTTCGCCAGAACTTTGTCTAAATCGGTTTCCAGTGCTTTCATTAGCGAAGCATTTGATTCACCCTCCAGACTCAAAATTTTAACTGATCGCATTTTGGACATCATTTCCTTATCGTCTTTGGCAATTCCACCCAAAAGACCGCCCAAATTCATCATTCCCTTGCCAACCGACACATACTCAAAATGCTCATCGTTACCATATTTTTCGAAAAGGGATTGTAGGGATTGTGCCTGACTTGCTGCGACAACCATAAAAAGTGCAGCAATTAAAATCGTTACTTTTTTCATAACCTTTATTTTTAATATTGAAGTTTGTTTTTAATTTCTTTCATTAGTTCTCTTGTTTCATTAATTTTCTGAACCGGTTTTATTCCCTCTCTTACTTTTTTAATACTTTCCATTGGTTCAATGCTTTTTGCCAGAGCTTCATTTACTTTTTCAAATTTAGCACGGGCATATTGTTGGGCATATTCCTGGTTATTGATTCGTTTTCCACGCATTATAGCAAAATCATTGTTTTGTTGTGACCACATAAACCAGAAAGCAAGTAATAAAGTGGCTGCAATACCTGAGATGGAAATGGTTTGTATCCAGAATCGCTTTGTATAATGTTGAAATTGGATTTTTTTCTTTGAAGAAGAATCAACCGTTTCGTGTAATTCCTCATCAAATGCTTCAAATAATGCCCGATAGGGTTCATGTTCCGGTAGTACCTTCCCTGCAAGAAAATAATGTTTCAGTTCATTTTCTTCCGTAAGGGATGTTTCAGCCCTGAAGTATTTTTCTATTAATTCATTCATCTTATCCATACAGTTTCCTCCACTCTTTTGTGTTCATTCAATATTTTTTCTCTTATTTTTTGTCGTGCTCTTGATAAATTTACACAAACGGCATTTTCCGTCAATGATAATATATAGGCTATTTCGCTTAATTCCATACCTTCCACATCACGCATTCGAATGATACTTCTCTGCATTTCAGGTAAGCCGTCAATCAGCATTTTGATTCTGGAAACAGTATCTTTTTGTTCTGTTTGCTGATGAGGATTCAGTTCCACATATTCCAAATCAGGTTTTAATTCTTCATCACCATGATTTTTTCGCAGCATATCAAGACAAAGATTTCGCATCACTCTCATTATGAATGCCGGAACATTTTCAACCTCGTCCAGATACTGTCGCTTTTCCCACAATTTCAAATTCAAATCCTGCAGGGCATCCCGGGCATCATTCTCATTTCGTAATATCGATTTTCCAAATCGAAACAACTTATCCGAAAGAGTTAGTATTTGATTGTTGAATTGAGCTGAATCCATACACCTGAAATAATTGACAATTTTCTTCTTACATTTCGCAAATACAAATGACAGGATTATTTTATCTGTTTTGTAGTCCGAATGTATTGCAACACCGCTTTATTAATGCCTTTATATATATGACGCAGGTTGCTGAATAATATTACAGGGAAGATGAAAAAAAGTTTGGGATTCTTTTTTGATGGTTGAAAATTCACACTGTGCCCTATGGATTCATACATCCATATTCAGGATCAGGATTTATAACAACCGTTTTATCACCCGTAATGTGTGAGTGTATTCTCCTGTTTGTGAGGAGATAATTCCCTGAGAATCGATCGATTCAATTTTTACTGAACCTGAGGCATGAATAATGGTGCCGGCACTTAACAAAAGACCAACATGTATAATTTTCCCATCTGCATTTTCAAAAAAAGCCAGATCACCGGCTGCAGCTTCGAAAAGGAAATCAATTACCTTCCCCGATTCGACCTGCTGCGATGCATCCCGTTCCAATTGAATACCAAACATGGCGAAAACCACCTGTATAAATCCCGAACAATCTATGCCCAAAATACTTTTACCACCCCAAAGATATGGAGCATTGAGATATTGCAGGGCAAGTCTTATGATTTTTCCCGAAGGTGTTTCAGGCAAATTTGTATTTTCAGGCAAACTAATCTGGTATATTTCCTTTCCAATTTTACAACGACCCTGCGAAAAAGCAGGTAGGATACTTCCACCGGGTAAGAGTATTTTTTGTTTTGAGTTAATTTTATCACAAATTAAGCAGGGTACCGGTACACAATATGAAGGAGCAAAATTAAGCCGTTGATCTTCTTCAGGTGAAATTACCTGTATCATTTTCCGATCAACCCAACCGCTGTAATTATCCGATCGATTACGAACAAAAAGCCAACGTTCACCAACTTCAATTATTTCAACTCGTTCGCCAAATAAAAGCTGAGAACACATTTCGCTAAGTTCGCTTTCACTTACGCGGAGAGGTACAAGCGGTAGAGTAATAATTCCGGTCATTTCAGGTAAAGTTATAAATCAAAAGTCAAATTTAAAAACAATGAGCTTCTGACATTGAATAAAAAACAGGGGCAGTTGGTAATATTTCCCACAAAAATACGAAAAGTTTACTAAACTCGTGTCTATTAGCGTTTTTTTTCGTAATTTTCGGCTGCATTAGGTTTTAACACATTTACTACTTAATCTTTGATAAATATGAAAATTAAAATAACTCCGGTTCAACTACAAAATATCAGCAAAATAGGTTTGTTTTTGTGCCTTATTGCCATCATAGCGGAGCTTTTTCCGACCGAAAACACATTCAAATATCAGTTTGAGATTGGAAAACCCTGGTCGTACGATTTAATGACAGCATCTTTTGATTTTCCTATCTACAAAAGTGAAGAACAAATCGGTAAAGAACGTGACGATTTTTTGAAAGACTTTACGCCTTATTTTCAGCTAGATATTACAACGGCAAATAAACAAATTAATAAATTATTTTCTGACGAAAAAATCAAAACGGGGAAATTGCCGGCATTCAGGAATTACCTGAAAAGCAAGTTTAAATCCATTTATTCGGTTGGGATTATATCGGTTGAAGATTATAATAATTTACTGGAAACCAATCGAAAAAATATATCCGTTATTCTGCCGAACCGGATGACACATAACGTGTCGATCGAAAATATATATACACCCAAAACGGCTTATGAAGAAATAATCAAAAATGCTCCCGACAGAATAAATTCGTATGATTTAAATGTATATCTTATCGAAAATTTAAAATATGATAGTACAACAACAGAATTATCTAAAGCAGATTTATTAAAAAACCTGTCACTCACCTCAGGTATGGTTCAAACCGGAGAACGAATTATTGACCGCGGTGAAATTGTGACTCCTGCAATTTATATGGAATTAAATTCCTTGAAAATTGAATACGAGAAACGAAAGGAATTGATTCAACAATCTGCCATAGTGGTTGTAGGTGAGATTATTATGATTAGCGGTTTAGTTTTTCTGTTCTTTCTATACATAAATCTGTTTCGTCCGAGAATATACGACAAATTCAATGATTTGCTCTTTATCTCGATTTTGATAGTAATGGTTATGGGATTAGCATCCTTCTCGATGCGTTATTCCTCCATAAGTTATTATATGGTTCCCTATGCATTGTTACCCATCATTATTCGTGTGTTTTATGACTCACGAACAGCCTTATTTGCGCATGTTATCACCATGCTTATCATATCGTTAATGGTTGACAATTCTTTCCAATTCGTGTTGTTGCAGATTATTATCGGTATGGTTGCAGTTTCCAGCCTGAAAGATATGACTCAACGTTCACAACTGGCTCAAACGGCACTGTATATTTTCTTGACTTATAGTCTGGCGTTTCTGGCGTTTGAATTTATTTCGGAAGGAAATATTAATAGTGTACATTGGGGACAACTAATCTATTTTGCTATCAGCAGCGTTATCTTACTGTTTGCTTATGTTTTAATTTACTTTTTCGAGAAAATATTCGGACTTATTTCATCGATAACCCTGGTTGAACTGACCAATGTAAACAGCGACTTGATGATGAAATTTGCCGAAGTAGCTCCAGGAACATTTCAACATACATTACAGGTCTCCAATCTGGCAACAGAAGCCGCAAAAAAGATAAGTGCCAATAGTTTATTGGTACGTACCGGTGCACTCTATCACGATATTGGCAAAATGAAACACCCTGAGTTTTTCACTGAAAATCAAATGGGAGGAAAAAATCCATTGTCTGAAATGGATTTTGAAGAAGCATCCCGAATTGTAATCAGTCACGTGACGGATGGAGTGGAAATAGCAAAAAAGAGCCACTTACCCGAGCAAATTATTAATTTTATTGTTACACATCATGGTTTAAGTAAAACCAAATTTTTCTACAACTCTTTTATCAATGCACATCCGGAACAAAAACCAAACGATGCAGCATTTACTTATCCCGGCCCACTTCCCAATAATAAAGAAACAGCCATATTGATGATGGCTGACGCTGTTGAAGCCCGCTCGAGGAGTTTACCTGAATATACCGAAGAAAGCATTAATGAAATGGTGGAAACTATGATTAACAGTCAGATTGCTGACGGACAATTTAAGGATGCTCCCATCACTTTCAGGGATGTGGAAACAGTGAAATCAGTTTTTAAAGAAAAAATCAAGAATATTTACCATACCCGAATCGCCTATCCGGAAACAAAAAAATAATTTGGATTGAGATATTAAAAAACCTTCAAACCGGTGACGGATTGAAGGTTTTTCAGTATACTTTCCCTGAAAATTCAACTGATTATCTTAATAAAATACCTATTTCAACGTAACAGTAATGTTTTTTGCAATTTTCAAGGCAGTTGTAATAGTCCCCAAATCTGGATTTAAACTACCGTCAGCACCAGAATAATGGCTATGACCAATTGGTTTCATGGTATAGGTTTTATCCGGACTATTTGTATCTATATCTGTCTCATAAACCAAAGCCGGTTGGCTGGAAGTCTTATATTCCTTGTCATTCGGATATAAATTGTTCGTCCAGAATTCATTCCAATCCCATGACTGATTCAGTTCCAGTAAAATTTTATATTTCCCTTTCAAGGATTTTTCAGTTTTAACATGCAGGATAAATGATGTTCCCGGAGTCGCTCCGGTATAAGCGTCTATTACCGGTTGCCGGGGCGTTGGCATAAATGTGCCATATTCATTTTTGATTCCCCGTTGATGAGCCCAATAAGGCAATGTGGCAGGACGTTGAATTTCTCCGTTCAGCCATTGACCCGATGTACGACTCGCGCGATTAAATACCCCGTGACCGATACTCTCGGATACATACAAGGTTTGAATGTATTTTCCATTTTCGTCGGCCAACCAAATGGCAAATAAAGGGTGATTGTGTTCAGGTCCCTTTTCAAACTGAATAGTGACAGAGGTACCGGCATTTTTTGCGGCATAAGTATATTCGGTAAAAACTTCCGGTTTCCTTTTTGCCGAAACTACAGTTGTCAGTACCAAAAGCATAATTATTAAAAATCTTGTTTTCATATTCTCATTTTTTAATTGAAAAACAATTTATATAGTTGAAAATAAATCTATTTATAAAGAATAAATTAATTGTAGGTGGGTTTAAATTTTAATTATTATACCAATCGTTGGTAAAATTGTTCCACCTAAACTTTCAATGCTACGCAACCCTTGCTTCGTAGGATCACCATTTGGGTCAGGAATCAACACACCATTCTGATCCAGATTGGTATAAATAGGTGCCCCTTGTGTTTTAAAATTGTATACATTTTGTATATCTGTATATAGATTTAAAACCCATTTTTTGAAATAAAACTCTTTATCAATACGCATATCCAGTTGATGTGCAACCGGTAAACTTAAGGTGTTAAACTTTGCATAATCCAGGTAGGGTTGATTGGTTATATTCCAGGCTTCTCTGATATACGATTTATTATCAATAGGTGTGTATGGTGCTCCTCCCACAAATCGCCAGCGAATGGCTACATTCCAGTTTTTCGGGAGTTTATAACTGGCTATTAAATTGAATAATTGACGTATATCCCACGAAGAACGGAAGTAATTAATTCCTGTCGAATCGGTAAATTCACTTCGAAATAAAGTGTAGGTGGCAGTAACATTGAGTTTTTTCATCTCCATAATTTTTACCAGAAATTCTACTCCATAGGCACGACCCTTACCCGTTGAAATTATTTGTTCATCGCCCACTTGTCCAAAGTTTGTTCCCTTGCTGGCAATACTCAGTCCATCGGTAACCGAAACAGGATAATCTTCATATTCTTTATAAAATCCTTCAACTGTCATTCGCACTTTATCCATTGGACGATAATCAAAACCAATAATGGCCTGGTTGGAAACAGTATAACGAAGTCGTTCATTTTGATTGACCAAAACACCGGCAGCATCTTTATATCCCAAAGTTGTATAAGCCGGTTGCATGGCGTAACGTCCCACGTTTCCATTTAAGTCCAGTTTTTCCGAAAGGGCATAAGAGGCTGATAAGCGGGGAGAAAACTGATTTAGCGGATTGCGCATGTTTTTATTGTAATCAAGTCCGGCAAAATTAATCCCAAACGATAGTTTCAATCTTTCATTCAAAATTTCTTTGGAAGCCTGAGCAAAAGCCTGATAACCGAACAAATTGATTTG
>Ga0172379_10008578_pt1 | contig 12831 bp, 10 predicted proteins | sample GrowelOW334metaG_FD_119756 | JGI IMG/M metagenome (GOLD analysis project Ga0172379, IMG submission 119756) | Groundwater microbial communities from an aquifer near a municipal landfill in Southern Ontario, Canada - Groundwater well OW334 metaG | ecosystem: Environmental > Aquatic > Deep... | reverse complement strand
CTACGAAGGGAACACCGATGCAAAATCCGGATTCATCAAGATGATCGATGTACCTCCTGCCCTGATCATCGATGCGCTCGCCGGCATTCGCCGCTTTGCACCGGACGAAACATCGCCGGACAGTTTCTCGGTCTCCGGCAGGAATTACCGGCTTCAATTCTTCTCGAACAGGACGATCAAACGATACGGCGTCGATATTTCATCGAATAGAATTGTGAGCGTTGAAACGCTGAACCGGGAGAACGGCACACTGCTCTGGCGCGAATCGTACGAATACGAAAGAACAGATTCATCCTGGGATCCCCTGTCGGTGACGATCACCGTGCCGGAGAAACAGACCACCGTCGAGATCGTCTACAACTCCGTCTCCATCAATCCGGATCTTTCGCCCCTCACCATTGCCGTACCGGAAGACGCAGAGCGGATCCATATCGAATAATGATTCGATCATTTTTTTATATCGCCGCCGCAGTACTGTTGATCTCCCTCTCGCCTGCCAATCAACAAACCGATATTAAACGAAAAGACCAGCAGCTGAAGCGGATCCATGCGGAGATCGAGAAACTGGAACAGCAGATCCACCAGAGTGAAACGAAGGAGAAGGTCACGCTGGACCGGCTTGACAAGATTGAACAAAAGACAAACCTTCTCAAAGCGTATCTCCAGGAACTCCGGTCCGAGGAGAAGCTGCTTCGTCAGTCGATCGACTCGACGCAAATGAAGATCGGCACGATGGAGAATCAGCTGAACGCCCTCCGCACGCATTATGCACGGTACGTGACCTCGGTGTACAAGTACGGCAGGGTGTACGATTTTGAGACGATCCTCTCTGCCAATTCGATCAACCAGCTGTACATCCGGATCGAATACCTCCGCCGGTTTTCCGATCAGCGGAAGAAGGATCTGAACCGTATCGCCGTGAAGCGGGACCAGATCGAATTGGAACACAGCGCCCTGCGCGAGAAATTATCCACGGAGCAGCAGCTCATCTCCGATAAGATCCGCGAAGAAAGTTCGCTGAACCAGACAAAAGAGAAACGGAAACGAACGCTCCAGGCGATCCGCAGCGATAAAACGCAATATAAGAAAGAGCTCAATCGGCGGGTCGTGGCGGCGCATCAGCTGGAAAATATTATCGCCAATTTGATCGAGCAGGAACGGATCCGAAAGGAAAAAGCTGCGCGGGAAGAACGGGAACGGAAAGAACGGATCGCCCGGGAGCGCGCAGCGCAAAAAGAACGGGAGCGAATCGCAAACATTGAGCGGCTCCGCCAGCTGGCCGAACTGAAGAAAAAGAAGGATGCGGAAAAGATCAAAGCGAAGGAACAGGAAATTGCCGAGGCAAAGAGAAAAGAGACGGAGGAGGAACAGAAATTTATTGTTGAAGAATCGCAGCCGGAGTTCGATATGCCCTCCCTGCTTCAGAAAAAAGGGGAATTAATGTGGCCGGTGGCCGGGGGGCGCGTTGTCGCTGAATTCGGAAATCATGTTCATCCCGTATTGAAAACAATTACGACCAACACCGGTATCGATATTTCAACGAAGGATAATACTCCCATTCGATCGGTCGCCAACGGAGAAATTGCGCTCATTCACTGGCTTCCGTCGTACGGTAATCTCATCATCATTAATCACAATCACGGATACCGTTCTGTCTACGCCCATTTATCGGAGATCAATGTCGTTGTCGGGCAAAAAATTAAGGCGGGAGATGTGATTGCGAAAAGCGGCGATTCCGTCTCGGGGGATATGCTGCATTTCGAGATCTGGAAAGAGAAAGAGAAGCAGAATCCGCGCGACTGGCTTGCACGGCGATAATTTTTTCTTATATTTTTTATTGGTAAGTTACAGCAGTAGAATTTTTTCACAGAACAGCTTCGCACACAGAGGCGCAGAACAAGGAACGGAACGTGGCAAAACGAATCAGCAAAGAAGACGGAACAACTCCCGAATCGATCAAACCGAAACGAACCGATATCGAGGCGGTGAAAGAGTTGAATGGTTCCTATCAAAGGATCAAGAACGAAATTGCCAAGGTGATCGTCGGGCAGGAGACGGTGATCGAGCAGCTGTTCATCTCCCTCCTCTCCCGCGGGCATTGCCTGCTCGTCGGCGTCCCCGGCCTTGCCAAGACGCTGCTGATCAAAACCATGGCCGATGTGATCGATCTCCGGTTCAACCGGATCCAGTTCACTCCGGACCTGATGCCGAGCGACATCACCGGAACAGAGATCATTGAGGATGACAAGAAAAGCGGGACAAAAATTTTCAAATTCGTTCAGGGACCGGTCTTCGCCAACATCGTGCTTGCCGACGAAATAAACCGGACCCCTCCGAAAACGCAGGCAGCGCTCCTGGAGTCGATGCAGGAACACAAGGTCACCGCGGCGGGAAAAACGTACACGCTCGATGAACCGTTCTTCGTGCTCGCCACCCAAAACCCGATCGAACAGGAAGGAACCTATCCCCTTCCCGAGGCGCAATTGGACCGGTTCATGTTCAATCTGTGGCTTGAGTATCCGTCGTTCGAAGAAGAACTGCAGATCGTCAAATCGACCACCAGTCTCTATAAAGCGAAACTCAACCATGTTCTCACCGGCGATGACATCGTCGATTACCAGGATCTCGTACGTCGCGTTCCGGTCGCCGATTCGGTGATCGAGTATGCCGTTCAGCTCGTCGCAAAAACCCGTCCAAAGAATTCCCATTCACCGCAATTCGTGAAAGATTGGCTGACGTGGGGGGCCGGACCGAGAGCATCGCAGTATTTGATACTCGGAGCAAAGACACGCGCAATACTGAACGGGAAATACACACCGGACATCGACGATGTCCGTGCGGTCGCCGTTCCGGTGCTGCGCCACCGCATTATTCCCAATTTCAATGCGGAGGCGGACGGAGTGACAGCACTGCAGATAGTGGAAAAACTGTTAGAGCATCATCGGTAAGATATTATTGGTGGACGCTGCAAATCAGGAAATAATCCAGAAGGATCAGCCTTCAATTATTTTGTCACGAACAACTATTCCCGTATCATTTTTAATAATCTGAAGTGTGTTAAAAGTTAGTCTCGCTGTGTGGCGCGCCGCATGACGGGATTTCTATTTCACGAGCATATCTGCGGAACGAAATCAAAGAGTTTTTAAAAAAAACAAGATTGAATTTTAGAAACGACACTCGATTCCTCAAAGGGTATTCCAATTACGTAAATAGCCGTTCGTAAAATTGTGAATCCATTAGACCAATCTGGCAAAAAACAAAAATAAACGAATGTTTATTGCGTATATCCACCCGAAACGGTATAATACACGCAAGTTTTATAAAATTGCGTAGTTACAGAAGTTAGCCACTATGGCTGTCAATTTATAAATCTATCAAGAGATATGATATCCTAGTATTGAAAGTTTATGAATCGAAAATTCGCATTAAGTTGTTTACTCATAACTCTGTCGTTTCTTTTACAAGCACAACCGCATAAATTGACTATATCCGAAAAAAATAACCTGCATGTAGATTTGTCCAAATCTGAATCGCAATTGTCAAATCGTAGAGCAATTCATTTGACGCAAATGGCCAGCTCTGAAGAGTGGATCAAATTCAATAATTGGAACGAAGAAACCGCCGTTGTTGCCGAAAGCGATAGTATCGTATGGGTAGGTACATCCGGTGGTTTGATTCGGTGGAATGTGGTCACTCATAATTATGAAACCTATGATGAAACCAATGGCTTAAATTATTCTTCCATAACGTCTCTAGCTATTGACAGCAAACAGCAACTGTGGATAGGTACTACTCAAGGATTAGTAAAATATTCCAAGGGCATATTTACTTTTTTTAATCATGTAAACAGCTCTCTGCCGGATGCCATCATTACCAATATTGTAATTGACGGACAGGATAAAATCTATGCTGGTACCGATGCGTACATAGAATCAAATTCATGGAAGAATTGTGGCTTTGTTGTTTACGATGGCTCCACGTGGAAAAGTATAACATTGCCAGTCGACGGATGGATTGGTCCACTATGGTCAATTATAAGTTATCGCGATACGATATACGTTTGCTGTGGATACACAAAGATGTATATATACACAGAAAATGGAATAGAGGATGCTCCCGGATGGCCAACAGATCATAACGCAATCTCTTTTGCTGTTGACTTTCAGGATAGTCTTTGGGCTCTTTCTGAATCATCTCTTTCACACGGAAGACAAATTCTCAAATACTCTGGGAATCTATGGAAGGTTGTTTATGAAAACCCTTACGGTACTTCGATATGGAATGATCCCCGAGGTGGTTTGTGGATTTATCCGGACCGATTCGATATAAAAACATTGAAGATGAATTCCGCAAAAGGCCTTCCTGATTTATCATCACATTTCGCCATTAATGCCAACAATCAGTTTTTCGCAACCCGATGGGGGCTCGTGAAATTTGACGGTTCATCCTTTCAATCCTTTATTACTCCAAAAACACTTCTCTCTAATACCGTATATTCACTCGGAACTTCACCCTCTGGCGAGATATATCTTTCTGCAGAAATGGCGATTCAAAAAACTAATGGTCTAACCTGGGATTCAATAGGCGGGCAAGGATGGATTGATCCGGAAGTAAAATTTAAACCAGACGGTTCATTTTGGCACATCGGAATTGATGGACAATATGCAACAGGGTTAGATTATGATGGCTCCGATGCACTCTGGACGGCCTATGGTTCTATCAAAACACAAAATTCATCAGGAATTACAGAATGGCGTCCAAAAGATTTAGGAATGCAACGACCACCGGAATACTTCAGTCCGCAATTTATGGACATTGCTGTTGACCACAACGAGAATATCTGGGCAACTGGATGGTATAATGGAACAGTGATGTATGATCGCACTCAATGGCATCTTTATTATTCAAACGATACTCTCCTTCCGAACGGAGAATATGACCGAGTTTTTGCAGATTCAAAAAATCGAATATGGTTTGGGACAAATCAATCTTCACCTAATTATGGTTTTACTGTTTTGGAGAACGGACAATGGAAAACTTATTACTCTCCACTACAATACCAGATTTCATATGTCTATCAAATTGCTGAAGACCACCTTGGAAATATCTGGCTTGCGACAGGTGGAGGTCTTTTGAAATATGATGGAGAATCTTTCACATTGTTCGATAATTCAAATAGCCGTCTAAGATCAAATACGGTTTATGCGGTTACCGCCGATTTGAGAAACAATATTTGGATTGGTACTAACTCTGGTTTGTACGTGTATAACCCTTCAGGCGTAAGTCTTGACCCCTATTCTAACGCATCCCCTATCGACTCATTTTCTGTTATTTCTTCGGGACTGTTTGTGTCAGCTCGATTTATTCCTCGATCATTTTCAAGCAGTTCTGCAAAATTTGAACTACAACGCGGAAGATCAGTAAGAAAGTTTTGGACGGTGGCTTCGAGCGATTTCCTTCAAACTTGTTGTTCGCCAATAGAACTTCAAGACACAACAGCAATCATTGGAAATTATTACTATCGCATTAAAAGAATAGAGATAGATGGTAATACTTCGTTCTCTCCTGCTGTTTCATTTTCAGGAGGAAAAACTCAGATTCACCTCCTCGACGCCAATTGGTATTTCTCCGATCTTCACATTATTTTTCGTTGGAAAACGGACAATGAATATTTCGTAAATGGATTCGAGCTACTTAGAAATGATACTCTAAAAGCATATTTACCTTCACATTCCCCCAAAAACATTGATGGATATTACACTCTAGAAGGCGATTCGTTAAATAGTTCTTCGACAGAGTTGCATTATATACTTCGTGCAGTCTTCTCAGATTCAACTCGATCCGTTTTGCAAACATTTACAGTAACACCTGAGATTCCTTCCGATTTCAAAGTTTTTAATAATTTCCCAAATCCATTTAATGGCATAACAAGCATTAAGTTTTTCTTACCAAAAACAGATAGAGTCACAATTCAATTTTTCGACTTGCTTGGCAAAGAGGTTCTTTCTCCTGTGATTGGAGACTTCAGTGAAGGATACCACAGGGTGCGTATTGACTTTCGAAACATGGCATCTGGAATTTACTTGTATCGAGCAAAAACAAACGCAAAAAGTGTTACAGGAAAAATTTTACTGATTAAGTGAGCAACCATAATAGGCAGCCACAGCAGCTAACAGCACAAACACCGGCGCTCCCTCTCTATTACACGGGAACAGTTGTGGTCGCTCCAATGTGGCGCTGCGCGGAGAAACAAATCATTTTAGCTTGCGCCACAACGGCGGTGTTTGTGCACACGTTATGTGTCATTGCCACGCTCAATTGTTTCAAATATGAAATCGTATGCCAAGGAAAAAATCAGAAAATAAATTAGAAGTAGTATATGAAATAAGTCCAATTGATAAGGAGAAATTGAATAATCTCCGCGCATTGTATAATCATGCTTATGATGAAACAAAACATTTTCGGACGTTTGAGTGGCAGATAACCGTATGGAGCACTACTTTACTTGGCGCAATTGTTTCTGTTACAAAATTCTTTACTCCTAATCCTAACGATATTATTATTTTTAAGTGGCTACTCGGATCATTTACAGTATTTTTTTCGATTTCGTCTATTGTTCACATCCTTCACTGCCATAGAAGTCTTACATTTAATCGCGCTTTGATTCGGCAAATTGAATGTGAGTTTCAATTTCACAAAATGAAAATAGGTGATCCACCGGACGAATTATTTCCGATTCATTTAGTTAAGCCACCTCGGATGTCGAGGGGTTGGTTTCATCTTGTTACCTGGATTGTTGCCATCCTCTCGATAGCTGGCTTTGCAATCAATCGGATTTATGCTTGGTGAGCGTGGCAACGAACACATAACAGGCGCAACAATGACACTCGCGCTGTCTACGATGGATTATAGAGCTCGTTCCACCCCGTTCCTCCGGAAAAAGAATGAATCAATTTTAGCGTCGGAACGGGACTGCATTGTTTCGCCAAACGTTGTACGAAATATATTTTTTATCTTTGTGGTGATTTTGAGATTTGTGATTTGAACAGGGACAGAAAATTTGATTTTTTTTTATCGAGAGCAAATTATGAATTCAAAAATATACATCGGCTGTTGCGGCGCATATTGTAAAACTTGCAAATCCTATGTCGCTGGTATCTGCAAAGGATGTAAGCTGGGTTTTGATACAGGCGAAAGAGATATAAACAAAGCAAAGTGTAAAATTAAGTTGTGTTGCTATAAAGACAACCAACTTGAAACATGCGACGCTTGCTCTAAATTAGAGTCTTGCAGCATTGTCGGAAGCTGGTATGCTAAGAATGGCTACAAATATAAAAAGTATAAGGAAGCTATTGAATTCATAAAGAAAAACGGTTACTCGAAATTTATCAAATTAGCCGACAAATGGAAAAACGTCTATGGTAAATTAGAGAATTAAAAAAAATAAAAAATCAAATTTTCTTTTACGAGAAACAAAATTTAGTTCAATAAACGACGAGATAAAAAATTTACATCGCACAACACGGCATATCCGGCTCAGAAAATTGACGCAATTATATTTCAAAGGGGTGTCAATTTTCTTCGACCCAAATTTTTGTTCCGCTATCGCTGCACAAAAACTTCGGATGATGCCGATACGTTATGTGCAATAAACTCATTCTTCTCCAATTCAACACAAACCGACTATTGCGAGAGGGTACACTTATGACGAAGTTGATAATGAGATTCTACTTCATACTTTCCCTGACGATTTTCTGCTGTTACAGCTTTTCGTTCGCTCAGAACAAAGCAGAATTCCTGAAAGAATATGACGTTTTCTATTTCGATAAGTTAGGGAACTTCACACGGAACGGCCAAAACATCGATAAAGGCGGTGAGGACTTTACCCCGGACAAATTATACTCCGATGGTGCTTTTCTATCCAGCTTTTCTGAAGATGTCAACAATGCCATCAAGGGACAAGGCTCGCTCAGCGACGTGATGCGGACATCCAGCACTCCAAACACTTTCAAAGTGTTTTTCAAGGGAAAAGTTTATGACAGCTACTATGGACCTGAAAATGTGCTCCGTGATGGCAACCTTATTTACTATTTGAAGTGTCAGAAAAAGGAGTACATCAATTCGAAAGAAGGAAATTGCTGTGTGAAAACAGCAATCTATGCCAATAACACTAAAATAGACGAAGCGGATGTCACAAGCGATATTGAGGCAAGCATGGGACTCAGCAGTATCAATCCACTCTTTGTAAAAAATGGAATTCTCTACTATGTAAAAAGTGTCGGACAAACTTCAGAGTTCTATGCTTACGATCCCGTTCAGCGAGAAACTTCTTTGTTCAAACCAGAATTGTTTGCCGGCAACAACAATGAACTCATTGGCATTCTTGACAACGGTGATATCATCTTTAGTAACTCTCAAGGAATATTCCGCAATAACCTTCAGTCAAGAATTATTAGCAAAGAACGTCTTGGCGGTTCCTCGTTCCTTTTTGCCAAAGGTCTCACAGTTGGCAACAACTATTACTATTTCACGTTGCCCAGTGAAAATAAACCTCACGGTTTTCTCAAGGATAACTTACTCGTAGCCAATATTCGCAGCGACACATACGGACAAACTATCGACGCAGAGCGAGAGGATTGCCACTTCGGGAATTCAATTTCGGGTTATCTGACTCCGATGCAGTGTGTGAGCAAACAAGGAACAATTGTACGGATGGATAAAAGAACCAACAAGCCGACCCTTCGAAAAGGTCAGCCTCCCTACGAAGAGACGGACATCGTATATTTCGTCAACAACGACATCATAGATTTTTCCTACTATTGGAAAATAGGTGTTGATCTTTTTGATCAGGGCATCAAGAACTTATCGTTTGTGTTTGATCAAAAAGGGAATGTTTCATTTTTGGTCGTCACCGCTCTCGAAGAGAACAAAAGCTGGCCAGATATTTATCTCGTCCAGTATTTAGGAGACGGAAAAATCAGTAAACCCGAAGTGCTCGTAAAGGACGCCACCTTGTTTGGCGTGGCAAAGAAACCAAACGACCAATAGGAATTTCAAGTCCACGAGTGAAATAGTTTACTGCACATAACAGCACAAACCACGTCACTCATGCATTGTGAATAGATTTTAGAACTCGTTCAATGCCTCCCGCCGCAAGAATGAACAAGCCATTTAAATGCAGCGGTCGGCACCTCGTGGTTTGTGCACACGTTATATGCAATATCCGCCCTTATTGAAATCGATCTAAATTTAGTCTATATTATGGTCGAACTTAATTAAGGAGAATCTTTGTATGAAACTTAGCGAATCTGTAAAACCAATCAGCTATCTCAAGGCGCACGCCTCTCGTCTTATTCGAGATCTCTCCGGGCATCAGGGAACTGTTATCGTCACTCATAACGGTCAGGCAAAAGCCGTCCTACAGGATATCCACACTTTTGAACAAACCCAAGAGACACTGGCATTGCTCAAGATTTTGACGCGGAGCCAGCGGAATGTCAAGCGTGGCAAGGTCAAATCCCTTGATGCAACCTTTGCTTCACTCGAGCAACGAATCCGGGTTTTCAAGAATGAAAAAATATGATGTTCAATTGGACGTTGATGCCGAAGAAGATCTCTTTGAAATCTATAAGTATGTTGCATTGAACGATTCGGTTGAACGGGCCGATCACTTATACCGAGATCTTATGAGTGCTTGTTATTCACTCATCACTCTACCCTTACGGGGTCACATTCCGCCAGAGTTGCAAGACATCGGCGTTTCTGAGTTCAGGGAGATTCGATTTAAACCATACAGGATCTTTTATAGCATCGATCACTCTACCGTAACCGTGCACTCTGTTTTCGACGGCCGACGGGATATGCAAAGTTTGCTCCAAGAACGATTGTTGCGTTGAGCTGAAACTCACCTTGACCTTAAAGGTAGCGGCCACATGCATATAACAGCAGCAGCAACGGCGCTCCATCTATTATAGGATAAAATTACAGTAGTCGCTCAATCCCGCTTGCCACAGAATAATTATTCATTGTATGGTGACAAGCGGGACTGCGTTGCTACTGCACACGTTATGTGCTATTTGCAGCCTATAAACTATAAATAAGATAAACCGATGCCAGACAAACGATTTGTAGAATCCATTGACGACATAATAGAATCAACAATAAACTTTACTGATCACCCTGAGTACTGGCGAGAAGCGGTTGGCTCAAGTCCGAAATATTTTACTCACATCGTTGAGAACGGTCGGCATTGTTTTGGTTTGTCAAAATACTCTGCATTCCGAAAAATTGAAGTAAGTCAATACATTTCAAAATTGCGAAATACATCAAATGGAAATATTACCCAAAAACATATCTCAAAACTGACGGGAACATCCTGGGCTCCATATTCAAAAACCAGTCCCGACATTCGTCAGGCGTTTACCGAATGGATTCATGGCTTCTTTCCCAAATATCAGTTAAATAAAGCATCTTTTATTTCGCTGGACCAAAACAAGAGTGCTTACACACAGAGACCACGAAGAAAGCATTCTTTTATTTCCCCCGACGATCTTCAAAAGAAACTGCGTCGACAAACCGAGATCGGAAATGCAGGAGAATATATAGCATTAAAATACGAAATTGAACGGTTACGGAAAACCGGTATCCGAAACCCAGAAGAATATGTTGAACATGTATCCAAACTCAACTCTGCGGCTGGCTTTGACATTTGGAGCCGACCATCCAAGACATCTGTGCGGTTTATCGAAGTAAAAGCATCAATGTCAGACTCAACTTCATTTTTTATTACAAAAAATGAAGTTGATACTCTCAAGGAACATGGCTCCGAAGCATTTCTATATTTTGTTCACGTTAAAGATGTCGACAACCGAATAGGTGAAGTCATTGCTGAATTGCAGGATCCAATTAAACATCTTGAATCTGCGGGATCTCTTGAGCCAACCTTATTCCACTCGGAATTAAACATTAACTAAAATGCGGCTGCAAACAGCACATAACAGCACAAACACCGGCGCTCCCACATTGATTGGAGATTGTTGTGGTCGCTCCATGCCGCTTGCCGCGGAGAAAATGAAATCAACAAAAATGCGCCAAACGGCACGGCGGTGTTTGTGCACACTATATGATAAAATATAATGAGTACGGTAGACAAAGGAACATGGGGTGAGCAATTAATTGCTAGCTTCTTTGATTCTCATTTTTCCAGACATTTTTCTTTCCCCAATCCTAAAACAAAATCGAATGCCCAGGTTGCTGATGTACTCGTATGGATGAATCGTTTAGCTATACTCATTGAGGTCAAGACTCGCGACGAAGGAACTGCATCAATCGACGATTGGGCGCGGTCAAGGGTTCAAGAAGCAACTAAACAAATCACAACAAATTACAAACGTATTAAGGCTGGAGAGAATATTAATCTGCACAATCAGTACTATCATACAACTTTGGATTGTATTGGAGTTACCAGCATTATTGGTTTGGTGGTTTTGGTTCATGATGAAAAATCCAATTTTTTGCCGTCAAATGCTGTTCTCGATATTTATAACGGGGAACTCCCAATACATGTGATTTCTTGGAATGACCTTCAACAAATGACCACCGAAATTGATACAGTTGCAGATTTCCAGTACTACCTGAATGATCGATTTCAGTATATAAAAACTGCTGACATACCTCTCGACATAGAATTGAATGTTCTTGGTTACTACAAAATCCATTCCAATAAATTTCCTGAAAGCGCCACTGATTTCTCTGCTGTATCATATTGGGACATTTATCGATCAACAATGTCAGAATCGATTTCAAAACGAGATTCACATAACCAGTTATCAAGCTGGATCGACAAACTTGAAGCTGCTTTTTCAAAACCAAGAAGATTATTTAGTGGTTTTCCACTCGGACTTTATTTTTCTTGGGAACTTGGTGGTATTAGTCGTCGAGAAAGAGCATATCTTGGCCAGAAACTCGATTCTGTTCAGGATTGGTTTGAACAAGGACATTCATCTAGGAGGTTCGCTTGGCTGAATGGGTCTACGGGCAATTGGTTCGTTTTCTATTTTTCCAAGAGTGAACCGTCCGTAATCCATGATGAGCTTTTCAGATTGGTTCAATTAAAATTAATCAAAGAAGTTAACGATGCAGCATTCAATTATGGAGCTTATGGATTTGGATTTCAGGTGTCAGCGAAGTATCCACCGCAATTTCTTGGCCTTGCCAGTGCTATTATCATAGGCGCTGAAGAAGTTAAGGGAAAATACTCAAAAAGTGATCTCGAAGAAGCTCATCGCAATTTTGGCCCTAAAGGTTTCCAACAGAAAGTGAGAATTGAGGAGTTTCCAGAATAAAAGCGTGTGTACACTGCATATAACAGCACAAACCACGTCACTCGTGCATCGAAAATAGATTATAGAACTCGTTCACTGTCTCCCGCCGCGGGATAAACGAGTCAATTTTAAGCGGCCGTCGGCAATGCGTGGTTTGTGCACAAGTTTGGCGCAACGCACCTCTTCCTGGGAGCATATCCGATCAATGAGGACCATTAAAGCTCAACGGGAGTCTATTCCTTTGGGTGGAGAAATTCACCGAACGCATTGGTTCTGAGGCGTTGGCGAAATAGTTGCCGTGGAGTCGGTGCGCTGCGCCTAACAAACGGCAACACGGCGCTTGCACACTGGACAGGCGAAGGCGAAACAGGGTTTGGCTCGATGGAAAGTATCCGCGATGGAGGTTTGCCTGAGCGGCGGCGGTCATTGCAGCACAAGACCAAACGTTAGTCAGGAATTTAAAGGCAAAAATATTATTCTATGGAATTCGACCCAAACAACAATATCG
>Ga0172379_10008576_pt1 | contig 12834 bp, 15 predicted proteins | sample GrowelOW334metaG_FD_119756 | JGI IMG/M metagenome (GOLD analysis project Ga0172379, IMG submission 119756) | Groundwater microbial communities from an aquifer near a municipal landfill in Southern Ontario, Canada - Groundwater well OW334 metaG | ecosystem: Environmental > Aquatic > Deep... | reverse complement strand
TAAGGTGAAGATGTAGGTTCGATTCCTGCTGGGGTCACCATAATTTCATGGTGGCTATAGTTTAACGGTAGAACAGCGGGTTGTGGTCCCGCTAGCCTGGGTTCAACTCCCAGTAGCCACCCCATAAAAACATCTCATCATTCTGGCGAGGTGTTTTTGTTTTGTTTAAAACAAAATTCGCCGGTTCTAACCTTTTAGCCTGTTTTTTCCCTGTTACCAGGAAGTTAGAAATGGGCACAAGCCACTCCACCGGCTCTATTTTCAGCTTCCCACTCTTCAAAATATAAGTTTGGCCCAGGGCCGATAAAATTTCTCTTTTGGTTTGCAAATCGCCTTTTATAAACGCCTCTCTAGCATGGGCGGCAAAATTAAACGCTCGCTCAACTAAATCAACCCAATTTTGTCCGCGATCCTGACTTTGGTTCAATCTCTCCCTGGCTTTTGTTATCTGCTCTTGCAGTTCTGCCCGTTTGGTTGTAAATTCTCCATCGCCAATCATCTCTTTAATTCTCAATTCAGTTAAATTATCTAATTGCTTTTGCAAATCTAAATAAGTTTTGTTTGCCATCTCATACGCTTGACCTCGGCTTTCAACTTCTTTGCTATTTTTTTCTTTTAAAACTCCCAAGGCCCAATCCTTAAACTCTTCCGGTATTGTGTATTTACCAATTTCCCGGACGATCTGCTCTTCCAAATCTTTTAACCGAATCGCTGGCTCCCGGCAGTCCGCCTCTCTTTTCTTTTTTGAACAATGATAATAAACATACTTTGCATATTCGTTTTTGCTTTTAATAAATTTTTTCTTTTCCTCGGCAGTAATCAAACAACCACAATAACCACACCTAATGACTCCGGTAAAAGCAAACTCATGATTCGTATGCCGGGGCTTTTCTTTTTTGTGTAAAATTTCCTGCGCCCTCTCAAACTCCCCCATCGTAATCATCGCCTCGTGGTTCCCTTTATATAATTTCCCGTTGTATTTAAAATAGCCGGTATAAAACGGATCGTGAAATAATCTATAAAGCCCGCTCATGGAAAGCGGCCGATCTCCCTCTCTTTTAGTTTTTTCCGTGCGGTAGCCCCACTCGTCGTTGGCAATTTTTAAAATTTGCGGAATTAAATAATTCCCGGTCAAAAGAAAATTCCACATTTTTCTGATTAGTTCAAACCTCGCGGAGTCTTTAACAATTGTTTTACTCAAGGCGTCGTTTAAATACCCCTGCGGCGCTTTTGAGGGAAACCATCCTCTCTCTGCTTTGCCCTCCAATCCCCTTTTTGTATTTTTTCTTAAATCCAAAATAAACTGATTAGCCATTCCGCTCTCTACACTAAACATCAAAACATTATCTTCCGGGAGATACTGGCGGTCCGTAGTTCTGATAATTTTTATCACTCCCTGCTGGAGCATCCAATTTATTCTTCCGCTGTCTACCGGATTTCTAGACAAACGATTAATCTGCCAACATAAAATCCCATCAGCCTCACCTTGCTCAATTTTTCCGAGCATTTCTTCAAATATCGGTCTGTTATTCGGCTGTTTAGCAGATTTTGCCTCAACAAAAATTTTAATAACTTGTAAATCTAAATCTTTCGCCAGATCATGCAGCTTTTTAACCTGATCCTCAGTAGACTGCACTTGCCGGTCCTCACTTTCCGACGATTTTCTGGCATAGAGAAAATACTTAATTTTGGCGTTGGTTTGTTGCATATAATTTTAATTTAAAAACCAAAAGGGACGGTCTGGTTGACCCAGTCGCTTCTCCGCGAGGATAGGCTTCTGGCAGACCGCCCCTTAAAGGGCAGAAATCTACAAAAAATCTCGCGGATTTAGTTCGAAACTGGGTCAACGCTTATATTATACTACTTTTTTAAAATTGCTCCAAATAGGCTTCATATCGCCAGTATTCACCACTTTCTGTGGCATCGCAGTTTAAGCCATTAAGCCGTTATTCAGCCGAATTAATCGGAAATTAGTTTGGTTTCGTTAGGAGTGAAAATTTAATTTTCCTTTTAAATTAACTAAAAACTTGAAAAACTGAAAACTAACGACTTTTCAAATTTAATGCTAAGCGGTTAGCAAAAGTTAAGAAAAGCTAAGAAATATTAGGTAATATTAGGTTAAAAACCCAAAAACCTAAAATTATGCCTGTTTTTCCCTTGTTTATCAATATCCATTTCCACGATTTTCCATTATTTTTCTTTGTTAGGCGGATCGTCCAATGTCTCCTGATAGCCACTATTTTTGATTTTTTTGATTTTTAATCTATATTAATTCACCCACACTATAAAAGTAATATACTAAAGTATTATCACCTTAAAGGAGTAAAACTATATAGTCCTATTTTAGTAATATAGTATTATATTACTATACTGGGAGCTCTTCCTCCTTTGGAGAGCCTAACTCTCTCAAATATTTGTCTGTTTGTTCTTCTTCAAACTGTTTTAGGGCCCTTTTTTCTAACAATTCCCATTCCTCTTTTAATTCCGTCCAAAAAATTTTAATCCATTTGCCAGAGGCCGAACGATTAGCGGGCGGGTAAAGAACATATCGTTTAGCATTTTCATCAAATTTGGATTTTCTGACAGTAAAACCCCTGATCTCAAACTGCCCGACAATTAAAACCATTGTAGCGGGCATTTCCGGGTCGTCCTTAAATTTGAATTTGAATTTTAAATCATCAATATTGATTCTCATAGTGATTTACTCATACTTGTAAAATTAACTTCGTGGTGGGCAAAATTGCCCCTGTTTTTTGTTGTCCTCAACCGCCTTCGATAATTCCTCGGCGTGGGCCAGAATATCCTTTTTGTCTCCCATCTCATAATCATCTTTTTCTACTAATTTTAGAAACCAGCGGTGGATTGTATCCCTTCTAAACCCTTGTCTTTTCACCGCTTCCGCAAAACAGGCCAGGGAGCTCCAAAACGGATTCTTTTCCGTGATGTTTTTAAATCTTCGCGCCAATGACTTCATAATTTTTAATTTTTATTAATTTGTCTAAAATCTGGTTTTGAAAAACTGAAAAATAATTCAAAAAGACGGACAAGTTTAACTCCTTGCTCATAGGCCTCCTGGCGGCTTATCTCCCGACCAAAACATTTTTGATACAGCCGCTGAAATTCAATTATCTGAACGTCTGTTAACATGAATTTTTATTCCTGATAAAGTTTGTCTTTTAACATTTTTATGGCCGTTACAAATTTCCGGACATCGACCATCGCTCCCGAAGTATCTTCTTTTGCAAAATTATAATCTTCTAGCCATATCATGCGCTCCGGCGTATCTCGAAAAACAAATTGTGCCCTTCTGGGATCTGTGATCTTATCTACACTTACTAACTCCAACCCCTTCGCAAAAAGAAAAGCGGAGAGATAAAAATTGGAATTTTGAAAGTATCTCTCTACCCCGATTTTATTTTTTGGTTTTTCTAACATATTTATCCAACATATTTATTTTTTAATTAAAATCTGCCACATCAAAAAATTGTCTCGACTTTTTAATTAGCCTCTCCTTTCTTTTTCTTTCGGCATAATTTAATGGTTGATCTTCTCTAATTTTTTTGATGACCGAAATATCTTTTGTAGTAAAAAATCCATTGTCAATAGCTCTATCTAAAATTGCGAGATTTCCAATACTTTCGAAATCCAGCATATAATAGGCACCAAACTTATATTCCCAAGATGCACACACCGAGTTGGGATTTTGTTGCGAGAGCAGATTAAATTGCTCTTCTAGTTCGCTAAATGATACAGCGTGTGGAATGAAAAATTTTGATTTATATTTCATATTTATTTTCTATGAATAATTAAAAGACCAGCATCGTCTATTTCGGATGCTGGTCGTTAAAAAAACCGAAATAACAAACACCAGCTAATCCAAATTGGACAGCTCTTGTCTGTTATCTCGGCTTCAAGAGAAAAAGAATGCTTTTGAATGCTTATCTCCCTTGCCACGGGACACTCAACATTCCTCAATTCTTCGCACCCTTGTCACGGGTGGCACTTTTGGCTCTGACAACCCCTTTCTTTTCTGTTTTCCCTTGCCACGGGAAAATGAATTGAGAAGCGGGTATATATTAAAGAACTAATTAAATTATTTTACTCTAAAAGATCGCGGGGAGCAAGCGCAAATGTAATTTTACCGTCCTTAATAAAAAACTGGTTATGATGTCTATTTTTCTCGCATATTTTATATTTTCCCTGCCTAAATTCCATTAGATAATTCTTGATTTTTTCTAAACTATCAAAATTATCTAAAAAATGATTGCAGGCAACACAACGCCATTCCTTCACGTCTTTTTTATTTTTGGGCGACGGAGAATTCAACATCTTTTGAATTACTACTTCGTCCTCCCTACTTAATAAATTTTCTCTTTCCGCTACCAAATTGCGGCTTGCTTCTTTAAGCGTTTGCAAATCTTGTGCCATTTCGGTCATTTGTTTTTTTACCGCTTCTGTGTCGCCCTCTTTCGCAACGTCGTTTATCATTTTTTCGACTTCTTCTTTAGTGATTGTGGGTTTTTCCAAATTGCCCATTAAGTCTGAAACTCTAAGCGAAGCACCCTCCACCCCAAGAGTGTTTGGAAAAGAAACTGATGGGAGTTTCGACACCTGATCAAGAGAAAGAGGGAGAGAAACACGGGCTGGTGAAACGAGACTCTCTTCTATCGAAGGAACGCCCTTTAGTATATCTGAGGCATAAACCCCGCCCTTACTAGTAACAGAAATACTGGGAAAATAAGTATTACCAATTATCGTCGCTCGAGACAGATCGTCCTCGTTCTTTCTCTTCTTTTTTTCAATTTTCTCTTCTTTTTTCATATTTATTTTTATACTATCTCCATTATTTAATTATATCACAGCCGGAGGACTTTTGTGACATTCATCCTACTATTTTACTATTTTTACCTTATTTTTACAAGAGCTTTTACCGGTATTTAAATTATACTGATCTTCTGCTAAGATATAAAAAGGCCTAAACTTCGCTCCCTCCGCGAGGCACGGCTCCAAAATCCCATCCCTGGCATTGAGCTCCTCGTTCAGTGACTCAGGGATGGGTCATATCCCGAAAGGGGTATGGGCGGCCGAAAGGTTGCTAGCTGACGGGGAGCTTTATGTTTATATAAATAAATTAGTGTTATAATTAAATAATATGAGTATTAATATAATAAAAGAAAGGTAACAAAAAACACCGCGGAGGTGTTTTAATTTTTAATTATAAAATTATGTTCTGCCAAAAATGTGGAGAAAAAATAGAAGATACGCAAAATTTTTGCCAAAAATGTGGAATATCAAACAATAAAAATATTCCGCCAATTAACATGCCCAAGAAGAGTGAGGGTAAAATAAGGTCAAAATTAACAAGTGCTCCCGCGGTAATAGTATATGTAATAACATTTATCTTAGCCGCGACCATTGTAAGATACGCCATTCAAGAGGGCACCTCGTATCTATCGTCAAACGGAGCAACCAACGCAAACCAATCCGCTCCAGTTGGTTATGAATTTACTTCAGCTGACCAAAAATTTTCTATAACCTTTCCGGACCAACCTCAACGAGAAGAAGAGATGGAATCTGATGAAGATTTCGGCCAAATAAAAACAATAACTTATTCCTCCTCCAAAAACGAAACAAATTATTATGTTTTTGTTTTTGAATATTCTGATCCGAGGATAAATGACTCTGCGGAAGACTTCGATGTCTCCGCCGGCCTTGAAGGTGCGCTTAACGGAATGCTAAATAACGCCGAAAACACCGAACTCATCTCTAGCGGTTTTGAACAATTGCTAGGTAAGAAGGCATTAAAATACAAAATTAAAGTTGGCACCGAGATTTTGGTGGGAATTATAGTCTTTAATGGGAACCGCGCATATAATATTGCCCTAGATTATTTCACAGATAATGACACTCTATCAACTGATATAAAATTGTCTAAATTTATTAATTCCTTTAAATTCAACCCCTAAATATGTTTTGCACAAATTGTGGAAAGAACATTGACGAGGATAGCAAATTTTGCCAATTTTGTGGCGGTAAAATTAAAAATGACATTACTAAAGAGTTACCGAAAAAGGACGAATCCACGGTTGAAAAACATGAAGAAGAAGATGCTGCCCCCGCAAATTCATCTTCTAAAAATATCGATAACGAATTATTACAAGAAGCGAAGAAAGCGGCGAACAACATAATGCTTCAGGGAATAGGATGGTTTATCCTGGGTCTTATTATTACGGGCGTCACTTACTCCGCCGCCGGTGAAGGCGACACTTATTACGTTTTATGGGGCGCAATGATAGTTGGTGTTTATATGTTTTTACGTGGTATATATTATAAACTTTTTCCTAGTCAGCTTATCCAAAAGGCAGTGGAGAAGCAAGGAGAAGAATCTAACAAATAAATTATGTTTTGTAAAAATTGCGGCCGAGAACTACTAAAAAACGTAAAATTTTGTCCTAGTTGTGGCGTGTCTTTAATTTCTGGGGCGGGGACAAAAAATGTTTGGCAAAAAATCACTGGCACATTTTCCAAAATAAAGTTTAAAATTCCAAAAATCAATAAATGGGTTATATTGTCCATAATAATTTTAGCTGCCATTTCTTCAGGAGCCTTAGCTTATTATAAGGGGTGGATCTCTCTGCCTAGTTTAAGCAATGATTATATCTTCAATCCCAAAATGAAAGATACACCCATTGAATCGGTAGTAAGGATTGTAGTAAATCAAGGAACTGACAAGGAGGCTTCGGGATCTGGTTTATTGTTTACCAAAGACGGATACATTTTAACAAACGCCCATGTAGTCACGACAAGCTTGGGAAAGGGTGAAAAAAATATTAAGGTCTGCTACTCAACAAAAAATAATGAAACCAAGTGCGAATACGATGCAAAATTTGTCGACGCATCCGAATCAGAAGATTTAGCAATAATAAAAGTTGATAGAGAAATAAGAGAAATTAAACCCTATCTTCTGGTTGTGAGGGGAGACGACGAATCCGGCGCTAAAAAAACACTGCCCATCGGTGGAGAAATTAAAGCAGTTGGGTTTCCTGGCGTCGGAGGCAACACAGTTACCGTGACGAAAGGTATTGTCGCGGGCTATACAAACACTGAAATAGAATTTGATGATGGTAGTATCCAAATTATTCCACACCACATAAAGACTGATACGGAGATTAATTTTGGAAATTCCGGAGGGGCTATCTTTGATCAAAAAAATCGCTTTATAGGTGTACCAACTGTTATAAATAAAGATGACGGTGGTAAAATTGGATACATTATCTATTGGAATAATATTAATATATATTTAAATCAGCTTGTTTATAAAGGTGTGCTCTCTTTATCAGATAAACAATATAAAAAAAGACATTACCCAAGTAGTGAAAATGATTTGTGGGACGGTATAAAATCATATTTTAAGGAAGATTACAGTCTGGCCAAAGAAAAATTAGAAAATTACACAAAAAATAAACCAAACGATAGTAGGGGGTGGCATTATTTATGTGGGACATATCTGGATAATAACGAAACCGAAAAACTGGAAAAATGCGCAGAACAACTGAGAGCATCGAGCGATCAAGCTGTTGCATTAAGCTGGCTAGTCTCTTCTTACTATAATAGCGAAATAGAAAAAGACGATAATAAGGCATATGAGTCTATTATGAAGGCCGCTACTTTAGCGCCTAACAGCCAAACCATTCTAGATATGGAAACATACTATGAAATTGCTCTCGGAAAAATAGATGATGCAGATAAAACAAATAAAAAATCGATGGACATTGATCCATACGAAAGTTTCGTTTGGTATTTAAAAGGACTAATAGAAAATGAAAAGGAAAATTATAGCGAAGGTATCACAGACATTGAATATAGTTTTTTACTCGAGCCCGATGCCCAAACTGCTAGTTGGCTATCAGATGTTTATTGGGAGAGCGAAGATACCGAAGATTTATTAAAATCACTTGAGTATGGAGTCGCGGCATTAATTTTAGATCAGAATGTCGGTGATGTATTTTCGGTATCTAATAAAATCTTCCAAATATTTGATGCGGATACCGAGAGTAGCTGGAGCGAATCCCTTGACGGCATGCGCCAAATTTTAGATACGCTAGAAATAGATAGATCATTACTCGATCCGATCGCTAATGTGTCTGATGATAAAATTGTAAATTTTGTTAAAGAAGACGATGAAAATAAAACAGTTGAGCAAGCTACCATAGACGGCGTGCGTTTTTATATAAAAACTATCATCTCATGGCTATATTCATTTTTGGGCGATAAGACGATGTGTCACTACGACTATACGGATAAAAAAGTATCGGACATTAATAATATTCTAAATACGCTAGAAATTACGGATAAATCAAGCCAGGATATATTCCTACAAAAATATCTTCTCATGGAATGTCTTTGTGAGTTAGAAGATTATTCAAATGAGGCGGTGGGAGCATGTTATAATAAAAAATCCCAGACTATTTGCGGCGGAAATAACATATTAACGGAAGATATGGAATGCTTAACTGGTGAACAGGCGTGTAAAAAAATGTATGGTAAAAATGCACACATGGGAGAAGACGGGATGTGCGCCTGTAATAGCGGTTATGAATGGAATTCCGCCTATACTTCATGTGTCTTATCTTGCCCAAACGGTATGTATGGGAAGGGAGGGCAATGCTGGTGCAATGATGATAAAGTTTTTAAAGAAGGGTCGTGTATATCCCGTGACGTAGATTGCAAAAGTTATTTTGGGCCAAACTCTTACTCGGACAATACTGGCGGAAGAGATACCTCAAATTGTTACTGTTATAACGGATATCAAATGAATTACGAAGACACCTCTTGTATTCCAAACTGCATAGACATGGTGAACGGTTATTTGGGATCTGATAACAATTGCTATTGTAATCTTGGTTATTCTTGGGATAATACCTACAATAGGTGCATGGCTCCCTAATAGTCATCAATCTCGATAAATACAAACTTCGCAAATTAAAAAAGGCAAACAACGAAATAAAAATCATCCTAATTACATTAAGTTTATGAAAAAAATAATAAACGGAATCTTCATAGGAATATTTATCACTCTTTTATTGGGCGGGGGCGTCTATTATTTAAAAAATAATTCCGTCCCTAAATGTAATTTTGAAATTATTGACCTAAAAGAGTATAAGGGCGAATATAGTTCTGGTTCTAATTATATTATTTACGAAGGATTAATTAAAAACAATTCAGAACGTGAGGAATACTTAAATGCAATGTTAGCAAAAGTATATACCGATAAAGATATTTTGATAACTGAAGGCTACACAAATATTGGAAAAAGACTTGAGGACGGAAGATCTATCCCCTTCAAAATATCTACTTTCATAGATACTGCACATAACACCATTATGAGAAAATATTTTGATAAAAATGTTACCATAAAACCAGACATTTACCCGTGGTTCCAAACATGTAAATAAATTTTAAGTTTGGCAAATAGAAAATGTCTCCTTAAGAGGAGGCGTTTTAATTCTAGAAAATACCCTTGCCACTCTCTTTATTTTTTGCTATCTTATAACTACTAAAACTAATTACTAATTATAAAAATATGGCCGACGAAATAATGCTGACAGGTCCGCATAAAAATTTTGAGGATATCAAAAAAATTGACGAAAATGGGGTTGAGTATTGGGAGGCACGGGACTTGCTACCTCTTTTAGGTTATGAAAAATGGCAGAATGCAGAGGAGGTAATCTCAAGGGCGGCCCGCGCCTGTATCAACAGCGGCCAGGATGTGGATAACCATTTTACTAACTTCAGTAAAATGGTCGAAATTGGCTCAAATACTGCGAGGGAAGTAACAAATTACAAACTTGACCGTTATGCATGTTATCTGGTAGCTCAAAACGGAGATTCTAATAAACCAGAGATCGCGGTAGCGCAAACTTATTTTGCCATACAAACAAGAAAACAAGAAATTTTCGAACAACTCCCCGACGTTGCAAAGAGATTATTTATTCGTAATGAGGTAACGGATCACAATAAAAAATTGTCTAAAACTGCCAGGGAGGCCGGGGTCACTCAATTCGGCCTGTTCCATGATGCCGGCTACCGGGGTCTATATGGTTCGTCATTAGCAGAAATTGAACAAAAAAAAGGAATCAGAAAGGGGGAGTTATTAGACAGGGCTGGCTCTACTGAATTAGCCGCGAATCTTTTTCGCATTACTCAAACTGACGAAAAAATTAGCAAAGATAATATAAAAGGAGACCGCGCCGCTTCAAATACTCATTTTATGGTAGGCGGCAAAGTAAGACAAACCATAAAAGAGATTGGCGGAGAGTTACCGGAAAATTTGCCAACCGAAAGACATATTAAAGAAGTAAAAAAAGAGTTGAAACAGATAGAGAGGGACGAAATAAAAAAACTTAAGAGTAGAAAATAAAAATCTACACCTTCGTAATCAACTCTGGTATAAAAACATGGGCGAAACCCCCGAAAATAGTTCTAACAACCTCCACTACGTGACCCCACTAAAACACCTCTTCAATAGGAGGTGTTTTAGTTTTGGGTGTTTTTAATCTATTGACCCCCGAGATTTGACTTATTATAGTTATGGGTATATACTCATAATAGGTAATATCCCTTAAAGGTCGTATTACTAGAAAATTAAAAAAATAATTAAAACAACTATATGCCAAACTTAGATAGAACTGGTCCGACGGGACAAGGTACGGGAACTGGCCGAGGAATGGGCCCTTGCGGAGGCGGCATGGGACGAGGCTGGGGTTGCCATGGCGGTTTCGGCCGCAGGAGATTTATTTCTCCTAAAAACGAACTTGCCGCTCTGGAAGATGAAGAAAAAATACTTGAGGAAGAATTAGCGGCGATCAAAGAAGAAAAAGCAGCCTTGGAAAACCAACAAAAGTAAAAGAAGGCACGGGAACCGGCTCCTTTCTGAAAAAGGGGCCGGGTAGCCTTCTTTCAAGAAAGAATGTATCATAAAATATGGGAATAACCAACATTAGTCAAAAGATTTTAAAATACATTTACGTTGTGGCCTTAAACAAATAGAAAAAATATGCCAAGACCAAGACTTTGCAGAAAAATAAATTTTAATCCGAGTATAACCTATTTCAAACCTCAAGGCGTGCCGATGAGGGAACTTGAAATTGTGGAGCTTACTACCGAAGAAATGGAAGCTTACCGCTTGCGCCACATTAATGATCTGGAACAACGAGAAGCCGCCGACAAAATGCATACTTCTCAAAGTACATATCAAAGAATACTTTATTCTGCGTATAAAAAAATCGCCGACGCTTTAATAAATGGGAAGGCTATCCGTATTATAAAAAGTTAAAGCTATGAAAATTAAATACTCATTAATTCTTCTTTTCCTTTTATTTTCCGTTCTGATCCCGACGGCTAACTTTGTTTTTGCTCAAGAAAATTCTGAACAAAATACTTATCAGGAAGAAATTTTTGAGGCTAAGATTTCAGAAATATTAGAGCAAAAAGAAATTACAAGAGAAGACGGCTCAAAATCTATTTTGCAGAAATTAAAACTTACAGGCCTTGAGGGAAAATGGAAAGATAAAGAAGTTATCTTCGACGGCACCGAGGTAGATGTTATCGCTAAAAATTTATATAAAAAAGGTGATAAAGTTATTGTCTCATATAGCCAGGACTTGGATGGCAATGATTATTATTATGTGACTGATTTTGTCCGGCGTGGAAAACTGTATTGGCTTGCCGCAATTTTTGTCTTGATTATTTTACTTACTGGAAAATGGCGCGGCTTCAGGGCTCTCCTGGGACTTATTTTTAGCTTTTTTATTATTTTAAAACTTATTATTCCCCAAATTTTAAATGGGCATAATGCTTTATTCATCAGTCTGGCCTGCGCGCTATTAATAATTTTTGTTTCCACTTATCTAGTTTACGGATTAAATAAAAAATCAACTGTGGCTATTTTGGGCACCTTTGCGGGCATCACCATCGTTGGACTTTTTTCAATTATTTTTACCAACTTTACCAGACTAGCCGGGTTCGCCCAAGAAGAAACAATTTATCTCGTCGGTTTGACGGGCGGAAACATAAATCTACAAGGATTGCTGCTGGCCGGTTTTATTATCGGCGCATTGGGCGTTCTGGACGACATAACCGTAAGCCAGGTTTCCACGGTTCAGGAAATACACGGCACTAATCCGAATCTAACAAGATTGGAAATTTATAAAAAAGCGATGAGGGTTGGCGTTGATCATATTGCTTCCATGGTTAACACATTATTTCTTGCCTACGCCGGCGCCTCCCTGCCCCTGCTTTTACTCTTCAGTTTTAAACAGCCGCCATTTTTAACTTTTGGACAAGTAATTAATCACGAAATTATCGCCACGGAAATAGTAAGAGCATTGGTTGGGAGTATTGGCTTGGCTTTAGCTGTGCCTATCACTACCTTTTTGGCCGCTTATTTCTATAAAAATAAAAAACGCGGCGGGGCAGGCGAAGAAAATAAAAAATTACAATAAATCTAAAATTACTAGTCACTAAAAGCTAAGTTCGGGGTATAAACCTCCTCGCCTAATTTTCTGAAAATAATTCCAACAACCTCCACTACGTGCCCCCCACTAAAACATCTCCTTCTAAAGGAGGTGTTTTGGTTTTAGAAAGTAGGGTATAATTAAAATACACTAGTAATAGTATATGTAATAACTAGTTATATGAATTTTATCCTTCGTTCCAAAAAAATAATTATATTTTTGACTATCTTGCTTCTCTTGGCCGCGGCGATTTTGGGTTATATTTTTCTTAAACCATTTTTTTCTCCAGTTTTTAAGAGTATTACATACGTTACGGTTT
>Ga0172379_10008575_pt1 | contig 12834 bp, 4 predicted proteins | sample GrowelOW334metaG_FD_119756 | JGI IMG/M metagenome (GOLD analysis project Ga0172379, IMG submission 119756) | Groundwater microbial communities from an aquifer near a municipal landfill in Southern Ontario, Canada - Groundwater well OW334 metaG | ecosystem: Environmental > Aquatic > Deep... | reverse complement strand
AGCGGCAATTGCTCTAGTAATTATTGTTCCAGTCCGCTATTTTTTAATTCAGCCTTTTTACGTTAAAGGCACTTCAATGGAACCAAATTTTCATAATTATGAATATTTGATTATTGATGAACTAAGTTATCGTTTTCATGTTCCACAAAGAGGGGAAATAGTAGTCTTTAGATATCCACGTGACCCACAAGAACATTTTATTAAAAGAATAATCGGTTTACCTGGGGAGAGCGTTCAAGTAAAAAATGGAGGAGTCTATATATATAATGAATCAAACCCAGACGGATATCTTTTAAAAGAAACTTATCTAAAAGTTAACGAGGTGACAACCGCTAATAATGAAAATAAAGTTACTTTAAAAGAGGATGAATATTTTGTTTTAGGTGATAATCGAAACGCTTCGCAAGATTCTCGTTTTTTTGGAGCAGTAAATAAAAGCTTTATTACAGGAAGAGTTTGGCTAAGAGGTTTACCTGTTAGTGAAGCTAAAGTCTTTACACAAAATAATTTACCAAAATATTAAATATGCCAAAGCAAAAAATTGCAGCCAGCTCTAATAAGGAATCTCAGGTTCCTAAAAAAATAGAGAAGAAAAGCGTTAAAGCGGTTTCTCGTCTTTTGGGTTTAAAGGACTATCTTGGTGTTGATTTTTTAAGTTGGGATTTAGCGATGACTAAAGCTTGGGAGCTAGCTAGAATTTTTAGTTTCTCAGCTCTTCGCACGCCAATTATTGAAGATTTTGATCTTTATAAAAAATCAACTAGAAAAAATTCGGATAAAGAATTTTACTTTGTTGATTTTGAACGTGGAGAAAAGGCTGTTTTGCGACCTGAACTTACTCAAGGAATAATTCGTTCATACATTGAAAATAAGATGGAAGAACTTCCTCAACCCGTTCGTTTATTTTCTGTTGGCCCTGTTTTTCGTCAAGAAAAAATGGCTAGTGGTCGTTACCGAGAATCAAATCAATTTGATATGGAAGTTATTGGTGAACAAAAACCAATGGCTGAAGCAGTGTTAATTAATACCGCTTATAGATTTTTTAAAGAATTACAGATTAATGTTCAAGTTCAAATTAATAGTTTAGGAGACGCTGAAACGCGTAAAGAATATAATAGTAAATTAGCATCTTTCTATAAGGAGCGAGGACGACGTTCTAAATTATGTAATCACTGTAAAAAGAATTTACTTAAGAGTCCTTTAGCTTTACTTGATTGTCGTGAAGATGTTTGTGTTAAAATTAGAGAAGGCGCTCCACAAATTGCTGATTATTTATCAGCTACCAGTCGTGAGCACTTTGGAAAAGTTCTAGAATATTTAGATGAACTAGCTATTCCTTATAATTTTAATTCTTATTTAGTTCGTGGTTTAACTTATTATAACGATACTGTATTTGAGTTTTGGCCAGTCAGTGAAGACGGAACAGCTAATGGTAAATTAGCTTTAGCTGGGGGTGGACGTTGCGATTCTCTTGTTGAAAGTTTGGGTGGAAAAGCAACTCCTTGTGTTGGTTTAGCTATTGGAATGGAAAGAGCCATGATGAAACTTAAAGAAAAGAATTCCATAGCGACTTATTCTGACGAAGAAGAATTAATATATATTGCACAAATTGGTGAACAAGCTAAAACAAAAGCCTTACTTCTTTTCGAAGATTTAAGATCTTCTGGATTTAACGTTCGTCAATCTTTTTCGGTTGATAGTTTAAGAACTCAGATTGAAGAGGCTAATAGTTTGAAGGCTAAGATAACCTTAGTTTTGGGTAAAAAAGAAGTGATGGATGAAACGATTTTAATGAGAGACATGGAATCAGGTGTTCAGGAAATCGTTGCCCAAAAGAAGATTAAAGAAAAATTAGATAAGAAAATAATTAGAAAGGTGGGTGTTATCTATGGCTGATTTTAAAAGAAAAACCGGTGAAAGTTTCGAAAGTTTCTTAAGAAAATTTAAGAAAGCTTTGAAAAATGGTAAACGTCTCGAGAAGGCTCGAGAAAAACAACACTTAGTTCCTAAAAAAACTAAGCGTCAACAAAAAAAGTACGCATTAACTAGTCTGAAGTTAAAGAAAGAGAAAGATTTCTTGCGTAAGACTGGAAAATTACCTGAAGAAGAAATGAGAAGGTAAGAGATATAAAAAAAGACTCTGATATTAATTTATTAGAGTCTTTTTTTATTTTTTAATTCCCGGAATAAAACGTTTAATATTTTCGAAGGTTGATTTTTTAGCATATTGTTTAATATGATCACGAGCCCTTTTAGTTTTAACAAATTTTAACCAATCTTTATTTGGATGTAAACGGCCTTTTTCGATTACAATTTCTACTAAGTCACCATTTTTAAGCTCTTGATCTAAGCGTCCCAGGCGATCATTAATTATGGCCCCTGAAGCATGGTTGCCAACGTCGCTGTGAATAGCATAAGCGAAATCAATTGGAGTTGACCCTTCCGGTAATTCAAAAACATCACCTTGAGGAGAAAAAACAAAAATTCGATCACGAAAAACATTAAGTTGAACGTTTCTAATAAATTCAGAAGTATTGGATATTTCTTTTTGAACATCAGCGATTTCTTGTAACCAGTTTGGTTGTTTTTCAAACTCTTTATTGTTTTGAGCTTTATAGTACCAATGCGCGGCTAATCCATAAACTGCCTCTTCTTGCATTTCCTGCGTTCTGATTTGAAACTCAACTGCTTTTCCTTCGGGCCCAAAAACAGTTGTGTGTAATGATTGATAGCCGTTTGGTTTTGGCACGGCAATATAGTCTTTAAAACGATTAGGTTTAGGTTTCCATAAAGTATGAATAATTCCCAAGACTTTATAACAATCATTAACGTCGTCAACAATTAAACGCAGCGCAAACACATCATAAATTTCATCAAAACGTCGGTTTTTATTTTGCATTTTTTTCCAAATGCTATATAAATGCTTAAAACGAACTTCTATATCATATTTTACGTTAGCCTCCTCTAAACGGGGAGCCATAATATTTCTAACTTTTTGAAAAAATAAATTTCTTTCCGCTTTTTTTTCAACTTCATATTCGTGTTCTAGACTATCAAATTCTTCTGGGTATAAAAATTTAAAACACAAGTCTTCCATTTGCCATTTAAGACGCCAGATACCAAGCATTCCCGCAATTGGAGCATATATTTCTAAGGTTTCCTTGGCGATGCGACGACGTTTTTCTTCCGGTAAAGATTCTAAGGTACGTAAATTATGTAATCTGTCGCAGAATTTGATAAAGACAATCCGAATATCATCAGTCATGGCCAAAAACATTTTTTTAAGATTTTCTCGATAGCGTTCAATGCCGCGATATTTTAGTTTTCCTAATTTCGTAACGCCGCGAACTAGGTTTGACACCTCTTCGCCAAAATTTTTTTCCACATCTTCAATAGAGTATTCTGTGTCTTCAGGGACATCATGAAGTAATCCCGCGGTTACCGTGGCTAAATCTGCTTTCATCTCGGTTAACAAATAAGCCGTGTGAAGTGGGTGATTAATATAAGGTTCGCCATTTTTTCTAAATTGTTGTTTATGGGCCGTTTCAGCAAAATCATAAGCCAACCATAAAATTTCCGCATCGACTTGAGGATGATTTTCTTTAAATTTTTTGACGATGCGATCAATGGTCATATCTTTTTCTTTTTTCTATTTTTCTGTTATAATTATTATATCATAGTAAGTTAATTATTATAAATAAAAGATGAAAAATTTAACTTCTTTTTTGAAAAAATTTGGTCTGCCTCTTTTGGTATTTTTGGCCAGTTTTTTGTTTGTTGGTTTAGTCAGGGCTGCCACTTCTGATCTTAATGTGGGAATAGAACAAGTAAATACTGGTTTAAATATTGCCAACACTTCGCCAATAGCAACTATCGGCAGGGTTATTAATTTTCTTTTAGGTTTTCTTGGCATCATTGCTATTGGTCTTGTTATTTATGCTGGTTTTTTATGGATGACCTCTGGCGGCAGTGAAGAAAAAATCCTAACGGCTAAAAAAATACTTATAAATGCAAGTGTTGGAATTATCATAATTTTATCAGCTTGGGGAATTGTTTTCTTTGTAATGTCAAAATTACTTGACGTTACTGGATCTGGCACAGGAGAGATTACGGCAAATAATAATAATTTTAAAAATTTAAGTTTAGGGGCAATTGGATCTTGTTCGATTGAAACGGTTTATCCTCAACCAGACAGCAAAGAGGTGGCTCGTAATTCAGCTATTTTAATTACCATAAAAGAACCTTTGCAACTTGATACTATCTGTATAAATAAAGATACAAAAAGTCCTTGTGCTTGTGATAATACTTCAGCTTGTAATGCTATTAATCCTAAAAACATTCAAGTATACAAAACGGCAACCGGTAATTCTTGCGAAGCGACAAATTGTTCAACAAATATTTCTGAAATTGAAGTTTCTGTCCCGACTGGTAATAAAACTTTAGTTCTTCACCCTCTTAGTTATTTAGGCGCCTCTAATGGTAATGTTGAATATGCCATTCGCTTAACTAATGATATAAAAAAGTTTGGTGGTCAAACTCTATTTTCAACTTGTTCTTCTGATTTTTTAGAATGGAAATTTGAAACTAGTAATAAAATAGATTTAGAAGCACCACAAGTTATTTCTGGAGGAATTTTTCCACCAGTTGATACTCTAGCTGATGTTGTTAAAGTTGACTCAATGCCTAAAGCCGCGCAGGCGAAAATTGTGGTTACTGATTGTCCTCAGGTTTACGCACCAGCTAAATTAGTTAGCATTAAAAAAAATGGCCCATCAGTTGACGCTGAGGTTATTGTTAGTCCTGGTTATTCAGGATTGATTAGTAATTTTACCGTTGATTTAGTAGGAGGGACAACTAAAATGAGATTGTTTAGTGGTAGCGGTTTATTGGGAGCTAGTGACATTGTAAATAATGAGGCTGTTTTTGAAGGTTATTTTACCGTTAAAATATCTAGCGCTGTAGAAGGAAATTCTTGGGATATTATTGTGTCTCCAGCTCAAGGAGCAGAAACTTTAAGTGTTGGTTCTAAATCTTATATTTTCGTTGATAAAAAAAATAATGGTGGAAACGAAATACTTGTTCCAAACTCTTGTTCTCCAGCTGAAATGGCGAGTAATATGACAATCGCTTTAAGCGGTAATAACGAAGTGACAACTACGGGTTCTGGAGGAACCTTAACTCTTTTTGCTAAATCAACTGGTCTGTCAGGTAATAGTTTAATTTTATCTTCAAACGGACGAGGCTTGTTTTTACAAAAGTTTTCTGGTGGTACCGAAAAAAGTGATTCTTACGAAATAAAAGGCCTAAAAGATAAGCCGATGAATTCAGTTATTCAGGTTAATTTTAATGAAGCGGTTAATCCAATGGTTTTGTCGGGTACTGCAGATGAACTTAAAAATTATGTTAGATTGGTAAATTATAATACCTCAGCAAAAAATAGCGGCGAGGCCTGTAGTCAGGACAGTGACTGCGCTTCATATAGTTGCCAAGCAACCTCGTGTGTTGGTGATTATATTAGTGGAAAATTTGTTTTAAGTAATAATTACACAACTTTAGAATTTATTTCTGATAAAGAATGCGGCGTTAATAGTTGTGGCGAAACTATGTATTGTTTGCCATCAAGTAGCCACTTATCTCTTAAGATAAACGCTTCTAAACTAAAAACTTGTTCCATTTCAACTGACTGTCAAATTTATGCACCATATTCTGAATGTACAAATTCAGTTTGTCGCGACACGGTTAATAAAATAAATTATCCATTGGCCGATTCTTTAAATTTAAATGGTGTTGTTGATTTAGCTTTTAATTCTTTAGATGGAAATCGTGATAAAGCAGCCGATGGACCAGTTCTATCTGTTTACCCTTATTTTGTTGAAGGCGACGCTGATTTAAATAAGCGCGATGGTTTTCAATTCTCCTTTTTTATAAGTAATCAAATTAACTCAACCCCACCAACTATTTCCTTAACATCGCCAAGACTACTTGAAACAGGAGTAAAAATTGCTAATCCAGTGGCGATTGATTTTAATGACTTAATGATGAACAGCACCCTTAGAACCGGTAGTTTAATAACTAGCAATGGACTAGTAAATACTGAACATAAATTATTTAATTTACGTAACTCGTCAGAACAACCTTTAGGATATTGGATAGAAAACGATAACAAAGAAAGAGGTAATGCTGACGGGGAACCAGATTACACGGCTACTCGAGTAATGCATTCTGATTTTTTTGAAGCCGTTACTTATATATCTCAAATTGGTTCTGGGGTAAAAAATATTTATCAAAATTGTTTTAAACCTAGTATTGGGCCCGCTTGTTTAAACCTTAGTGAAGCTAACCCTTCTTGTTGTTTTGGTTCAGCGACGAATGCTTTAGATAAAGATGGTAACTGCGCTAATTAATTTTTAGTTGATAATTTTCTGATATAAATAAAATATGTCTAAACTTAAGCGTCTACTGCTTTTAACTTTAATTTTTGGAACACTTTTTCTAACAGCTACATATTCTTTTGCGGCCGCAGCTGATTTAGGAACTAGCACGATAGACAGTACAATTGCACTGAGCAGTACTAGTCCAATCCAAATAGCGACGAATATCATCAATTTTTTGATGGGCTTTTTGAGTATATTGGCGGTTGGTTTAATTCTTTGGGGTGGTTTTATTTGGATGACTTCAAATGGCAGTGAAGAAAAAATCTCGACGGCTAAAAAGATTTTGAAAAATGGTACGATTGGACTTTTAATTATTTTATCAGCTTGGGGTATTACTTATTTTATTTTAAGTAAATTAATTACTGCGACCGGTAATTCTACTGGAGGTACAGATGGTTGTACTAACGGAGCAAACGTTTCCTGTGGTTGTGGTGGTGCTCAAACTTGTAATAGTGGCAGCTGGGGTCCGTGTTTAGGTTCTAATTGCGGAATTATTGATAACAATACTAGCTGTGACGGTAAAGCAGCGGTAGCGGAGTGTCAGGCTGATAACAGTTTATGTGGCGCTGATTATCTTTGTGACTCAAACAATTGTTTATGTAAACCTAAGGCGAGCTTAGGTGCGTCTTGTAATGCTACCCCTGATGGTGGCAAATGTACGGCTGACGATAATTTATGTGGTCCTTATTTAAAATGCGATACTACTAATTGTGTTTGTGTTGGTCCACCCGTAATTACTGGTGTTAGTCCATATGGTGGATTTTGCGTTAATGACATAGATAGAGGTTGTAATCTTGATGCCGATTGTTTAGGGGGAGCTAAGTGTGACACTTCAACACCAAATGGAGCGGCCAATAATTTTATTACTATTTATGGTTATAATTTTGGTACCACTTCTAAATCATTTGAGAATGTTCTAACTAATATTGATTTTGAAAAAGGGGCTTTAGGGGCAGTACCAACTGACTGGACGCCAGCCTCTCAACAACATTCAAGTGTTGGTATTGTTAACACCGAATTTCGATCAGGTAAACAAAGCGTTAGATTACATCAAGATCCTAATTTAGATTATCCTGGTTTTTGTAATAAGGTGACGTGTCAGGATATGAGTAATTGTACTTGGGTGGCAGCTGACAAAACATGTCATTTTTCTGGTACCGATGATGCCCATAGAAGCGGTCCGGCAGTTTATAATGAAGGAGAAACTTTAGTTTGGGGAAATTCTTATAATGTAATGTGGGCTAAATTAACATATAATTTAGCACCTTTGCAATTTACGGTGGGGGATACTTATTCAATTCAATTCTACTACAAAGGAAAAACCGCTTCTAATGTTGCGGTTTTGTCGTCCTTTAATTTAGGTTGGTCGTCTATGTGTGTTGGTTATGACTATTATGCCGCTTTAAAACCTGGTTATACTTGGAATGGTTCAACCATAACACCAACTCCACCGGTAGGCGAAGATCCTTGTGCTCCAGGTTTTGGAAAAACTTGCGCTAATCAAGCCAATACCTGCTGTGTTAATGCCCCCTATCAAAAACAATGTTACGGATCTTTATCTCTAACTTCTATTCCAATCAGCACAACAAATGATTGGACTTTATATTCTTATACTTTTCAATATACCCCAGAAATGGACACCTGGCTTGATACTGCCGGAAACAAAGCAATTGAAATCGGAATGTCTATTGGTTATAATCCAACAGGCGCTGGCACGGATTTATATATCGATGATTTTACTGTTACAAAAATTTTAAGTAGTGGTCAAGTTACTTTTTTGGGAGCAAATGCTAGTCAATCACAACTTGCTAATTTTCCTGGACTTTTAAATCCTAGTTGTATAAATTCTTGGACTGATCGTCAAATTATTATGGCGGTTCCTAGTGGCGCAGCGACTGGTCCTATCCAAGTTAAGCGAGAGGGAGGTGACACTAAAAATGTTGATGTTACCGACAATGATGTTGGACCTAAAATTTCTGATTTTGTAAAAAATAATATTTCTCGCCCTAGTTTATGTTTAGTTAGTCCAACTCAGGGAATACTTGGATCTAAAGTTGGATATCAGGGGGTAAATTTAAAAAATGGAACGGCTTATTTTGGAGAATATTCTAATGCTTTTGCTGGTATTAATTCCAATTTTCTAGCGGATAATTTGTCCGGACAAAGTTTAGCGCCAAGTATTATTCCAGGAATTACAACTACTTTTGTTGAGCGAAGTTTGTCGGGTATTAATCAACAAAGTAATGCTCTTACTTTTGTAAAAGAAAAGGATAAAGAAGCTGGCCCATATATTTCTTCTTTTTATCCAACAACTGGTGTGTCAGGACAATATGTAACTATTTTAGGTAGTGGTTTTGGTAATATGAGAGGTAGCCGCCAAGTTTTATTTGGTGACAAAGAAGCTTCTTATATTTTTCCGGAAGTTTGCGCCAACTCAGTTTGGGGCGATAGTCAAATAATTGTTAAAGTTCCAGAAGGTTTATCTTCAGGAGATTATGGTATTAAAATAAATTTAGGTGACAATAATATTATTAACACTGATCTACTTAGCCCTAATAATACTTTTAAATTTAATCCAGCTGAAACCCTTAAGACTAGTTTGTGTAAAATTGATCCGGTACGTGGACAAATTGGGGATAAAGTTAGTTTATGGGGGGAATATTTTGGTAGTAATGGAACTGATGCTTCGGTAGTTTTTAGTAGGTCCGTTAGTACTTCTTCAAAAATTATAAAAGACGGATTAGCTGATAGAATTGATACAATTGTGCCAATTGATTCCAGTAAAACTCCAGCAACACCAGCAATTACTGGCCCAGTTCGGGTTATGAAAAATGGTTTATGGGGAAATGAATTAAATTTTACAGTTGGTAAATGTGCTACAAATAGTGAGTGTAGTGCGTCTAGTCCAATTTGTTGCCCCGATGGCACTTATAAAACTGGCTCTTGTGCTTCAACTCTTTTATCTTGTTATTTTGATGTTCCTAACTCTGTTTATGAAACTAAATTTGATACAAGCTTAACCAGCTCAACAACTGAGAAATTTGATAGTTGTATAGGTATGGCAGCCTTCTTCGGTACTTGTCAAACCGGTCAATTCTGTCCTAACTCTCCTGGAAAATGTTCTCCGTTTAATCCTATTGGCTTAGAAGTTTTGGGTGATTGTGGAAGCGCCACTTCAGAATGTGGAGCTTTAGAATATTGTAAAACTAATAGTTGTACGTACAATAAAACAAGCGATGTTTGTCAGGCTAAAGTTTGCCAACTTGAAAACGAACTTAAATATTCTTTGACAGCAGACAGCAAAACTACAGATTACAAAGGATTACTTAGTTGTAGAGAATATAATGATAAAGTAAGCGGTAACAAAATTTTTGTTAAACAATTAAAAGTTAACACTTCTTGCCCTGATGGTTGGATAAGTATTGGAAATGGCTATTGTGTAGGTGTGCCACCAACCTTATGTGACCCTTGTCCGTCAAACTTTAAATGTACTGATAACGGAGCGGGGAATAATTTAGGTATTTGTCAGTCTGATAAAATTTGTGCTAGTGATGCAAGTTGTGGCGTTAATCCAACCGATGCAAATAAATTTTCTTGTCTTAAAGCAGAACAAAAAAAATGTGATTGTTGTTGTGAAATTGGGCAGGATACTAGAGATTGTTGCGCTCCTTTAAAATGTGCTGGTACTTGCGGCAGTGACGCAACTAATGACGGTTCTGGTTATGGAAGTTGTTCTGGTTGTTCAGCTGTAGGAACAACGGTTGCGGATCACGATTTAGCTTGTAATTGTAGTACGGCTAGTGGTAAATTCTGCGACACCACAAAAGCAGGAGGAATATGTGTTGATTGTGCTGCACTGGACGCAACTGGTTGTTCTTTACACTCAGAGCAGTGTTGTTTTGATTCAGTTAAAAACACTTGTCAGGGGGGTGATGGTACATTAATTCCTGGTGGAAAATGTGCTTATTATGATTGTGATTCAAGTGATAAAGCTAAATGTAATTTAACTGCAACAACCACTGGTCAATTTCTAAGCACCTCAGCTTGTTCCACTTCTTGTGCCAGTAATCCAGTAACAGCTTGTGATTTAGCTGGCGCTGATCCAATTAAATGTTCAGCCTATGGTTCTTGTTGTTTTGATTCAAAAACTAATAAATGTACTGATGGTTCAGATAAACTTAGCTTACTGGGAATAAATTATTGTTCTTATTATAATTGTGATGAAACTAAAAAAACCTGTGCCTCAACCGTCGCTAGTACAACAGGACAATTTTTGGGAGCTATAAAATGTGAATCAGCCTGCACGGGTGGAGTGAGTCTACCTGGTTCAACCTGTGCTTCTTCAGCTGTTAATTCCTGTAGTACTAGTTTTTGTGGTAATCCACTTTCTTGTTTGTCGGATTCTGGTAGCTTACCTTCAACTACGGATTGCGGTTTTTGTTGTTGTAAACCAGGTGACCTTAGTGGGTCGCTAACTTGCTTAGCTGACAAAGGTGCTTGTAGTGGTTCTTCTCGTGGTCTTTTCTGTGGTTGTAAATCTGATGGGGAATGTGGAAATACTACTAGTCAAGGTTGCGGAGATGACACCTGTTGTCATGGTCGTCCAAATATAATCAATACTAATCCAGTTAATTCTCAAGAGAAAATCTGTCGTAATAGTCAAATTGTCGTTAATTTCGACTCAGTGATGGATAGCCAAACTTTAGCAGCAAATGTTCTTTTAATTGAAGAAAAAGAATATGGAAAAGATACTTGTCCAAATGGAACGACTTTATCTTTTAATAATTTTAAACCAAAGTCAGTAAACATTTTTGCAAGATTATATCAAAATGTAAGTAATAGTTTTAAACGTTTCTTTGGTCGGGCTGATTATTCGGCGATAGCTGCCAACCCATCACCAGATAAATTGTATTGCGTTGCTTCTGCTACTATTGAACCTCAGGCCGCTTTCACTCCAGCTGGCGCCTCTTCAACTGTTATTTATATTAAGCCACAAAGAATTTTAAATGCTAAAACTAATTATTTTGTGGTTATAAAAGGTGATGAAAATTTAGATAGTAATTCTGGGGTTGTAAATGAAAATAAAATTGGTCTTAATGCTTCTGCTTCTAGTCCAGTTGTAAATGGTGTATTTAATGGAGTCACATTTAAGAATTCTTATACTTTTGGTTTTCAAACTTTGGATAATAGTGGTGGTAATAATGGATTATGTGTTGTTAGCGACGTTGTTGTTACGCCAGATTCTTTCTTAATAAAAAGTTCTGAAAATGATACTAGTGATGATGTTCCAGGTACACCTAATTTTAACACCAAGAGTGACAATGATCGCGCGGTATCAGCTTTAGCTTATAGTATAGATAAACAAGTATTGCAACCAATATCTGGATATTATTGGAATTGGAATTGGAAAATAGAAGACACTTCAGTTGCTAAGAATTTAAATTTATCAGGACTTAAATCAAATCAGATTGTAGCTTCGGCTGTAAGTGGGGTAACTGATAAGAGTACTAAAATAAGTGCCACGATAAATATGGATAATTTTAGTAGTTCGAGTAATTGTTTAACTAATAATTGTGTTTGTAGCGGAGTTGATTGTTCTAATAAATGTTGTAACGCCACTTTTGACGGCGACAGAACAACCGGGGAATCGAATCTTTACGTATTCTTATGTTCTAATCCATGGCCAATGGAAATAAATGGAACCTGGAATCCTTGGGCTGATAAATGTCTTGATGCTTCTGGTAATGTAATTGCAAAATGTATTAATTATAATTACAAATTTTATTATTGTAGAGATGCTGGTGAAGTTGGTACGGTTGATGATCTGCCAGCTGTTATGGACCCCGCTTTAATCTTGGGTTCATCTGATTTAATTTGTTCCGTTGGCGGCGCTCCTTGCGATACTCAAAATTCTGCTTGTTCCGTTGGTGGTACTTGTATTTGGAATATTCTTAAAGAGTCATATTTCTTTAGAGAAGCGATTCCTCAATCTGGGGAAATAACTGAAGTAAAAAGTACTGGTGCGGGCGGACAAATTGTTCTAAGTTGGTATGCTCCTGTTAGTGCTGTAGCTCCAGTAGTTTCTTTTAAGGTTTATTATGGTTTAGTTTCCGGATCAACAAGTTCATTCATCACCCCTTTAACTTTAAGTGAGGCGTCATGCAATATTGTTTCAGGAAAAAATTATTGTTCCTATTTAGTTAATAAATTGATTGATGGACAAAAATATTATTTTAAAGTTTCTTCTATCTCTGATAAAAAAACTGAGAGTCCTCTTTCTGGTGGCAAAGAAGCCATTTCAACTGATACCACTGCTCCAGTTAAACCAACTGGCTTAAAGGCAGAAATTTTAAATAATAAATTAAAAATTAGTTGGTTATCAAATAATGATGACGCTCTT
>Ga0172379_10008574_pt1 | contig 12835 bp, 9 predicted proteins | sample GrowelOW334metaG_FD_119756 | JGI IMG/M metagenome (GOLD analysis project Ga0172379, IMG submission 119756) | Groundwater microbial communities from an aquifer near a municipal landfill in Southern Ontario, Canada - Groundwater well OW334 metaG | ecosystem: Environmental > Aquatic > Deep... | reverse complement strand
TTTCAAGCACATGACAGGCAAGTTCGCCTGAAGCCCTGTGAGCCCTCCCCGATTTCACGGCTGCCGCAATGTCGGCCGCACCGATTATACGGCTGGGCTTCGCATATTTGTGAGTGAGAACAGATTCCATCCAGTCTTCAGATCCAGGCCTGAATATTTTCACGGGGCCGCCGAACGTGTTCGGATCCGGAACCGCCAGGCTTCCTTCGGTACCGTATATTTCAATCGGACTGTGATTGTGCCTGCAACATTCCCAGCTCATGACGACAGTGATCATTGCGCCATTATGAAATTCAAGTGTTCCCGAACAGTGCGTGGGGACATCCACCCTGATCTTTTTCCCGAAATGTTCTTTGCAGGTCGCGATTCTGAAAGGGAAAGAGGTCTGTGTGCACGCTGAGACTGTTTTCACCGGACCAAGAAGATGCACGAGCGCTGTCATGTAATACGGGCCGAGATCGAACATCGGGCCGGCGCCCGTCTGAAAAAAGAAAAACGGGTTCGGATGCCCCACCGGTCCGGTCCCCATCATAAAAGCAGTACCTGCAACAGGCCTGCCGATCCATCCGTCGTCAATGATCTTCCTGCATGTCTGGAGTCCTGCACCAAGGAATGTGTCGGGGGCGCAACCGACCCTGAGCTTTTTCTTTTGGGCAAGCTCTATAATTTTCTTGCCGTCTGCAAGAGAGATTGCGAGTGGTTTTTCGCAATACACATGCTTGCCGGCATTGAGGGCCCTGAGATTGATCTCGGCATGGGCCGCAGGAATCGTGAGATTCACCACCAGTTCGATTTCCGGACTCTTGAGGAGTTCATCAACCGTCATGGCCCTGACCTTGAATTCCGCAGCTTTAGCCTCGGCTGCGGCCATGTTGATGTCCGCGCAGGCCATGATTTCAATGTCATTGAAACTCGAGCCGTTGCCCAGATAGGCGCCGCTGATACTTCCGCAGCCTATTATTCCGATTTTCATTTTATTTGCAGCCATGGTCATTTGTTGCCTTCTGCAAGTTTGTTTGAGACAAGATACCTGTAGCTGTCCTCGACGGCCTGGAACATGTCGGTGTCGCATCTGTCAAGCTCGACTATGAGCCAGCGCAGCACCTTCGGATCCGCGGCGGCAATGACTTTCGGGAAATCCATCTTCCCCTTGCCCACGGCAAGCATAGCGGAATCTTTCTGAAGGGAACCGTCCTTGATGTGGAGGAGCGGGGCTCTTTTCTTGAATTTGGCAACCTGTTCGGCAGGATCGTTTGCACCGAAGTTCGCGGCCCAGTATGTATCAATTTCAAACAGCACTCCCGGACAGAGCGGGGCGAAATGATCATAGGCAAGCTTGCCCTCGACCATGCAGAATTCCCAGTGGTGGTTGTGCATGAAAAGGTTCAGTTTGGCTTTCTTGAGCCTGTCAACCATGCCGTTCACAAGTTCCGCAGTCTTTTTGATGGCGTCAAGATCTTTGAATTGATCCGGCCCGAACCCGGTGGAAACCAGGTCTATTCCAAGAATCTTCGCCGTGTCCTCAACCTCCTGGAGATTGTCCGGCTTCGCCCACGGTCCGTGGCTCGAGGAAATAACCATGCCCAGATCTTCGACCGCTTTCCTGAATTCCGCAGGCTTGTAATTGTAGAATCCCGCAGGTTCAACACCTTTGTAGCCGATTTGGGCGACACGCTTGAGAACTCCCGCAAAATCCTTCTGGGCCTCGTCACGCAACGAATACAGCTGAACTGAAACTGGTTTCATCCCGTCCTCCATGTTATAACATAATTGACACATTATATCCTGTTTTTAAAAATACCCGGCATAACCAGACATGACAATTGATATAAAGTATGATATATTGATGAAAGATATGAAAATTTTTCCCCCAAAAGGTGAAAAACATGTTGGAATTAGTGAATGTCAGTTATTACAAGGCGCCCAACAGGGTGAAGATCAATCCGCACGTCATCCGGAAGGGTTTTGAATACATTGAAATCCTGACAGGCGGAAAACTTCTTTTTGAGCTCGACGGCAAAGAACAGGTTTTCGAATACGGCACAATGTTCTGGCATATTCCCGGGGATCACACCATCCATGAATACCTGCCGGATTTCCCGTACGAGTGCCTCTGTCTCAGATTTAAAAGGCCGGAGAGGAAATCCGGCAGGTGTTTTCCACGGGTGGCGGTATGGGAGGACAGGGAGGAGTCTTTAAGTTTTTCAGACAAGGTCATAAAAGCTTTCCTCGACGACAGTTTTGACCGGAAGCTGATCGCAGAGTATGTCTTCTCCAAGGTCGCCTGGGAGGCGGCATCGTTCCTGAAACGCAAACCGTCCCCCGACATTCCCTTATCGCTTGCAAGACTGCTTGCTTTCATCGAAAACAATTATCACGGGGATCTGGCAATCGGGGATCTTGCAAATGCGTCCGGAGTCAGCATTCCGCATCTCCACTCCCTTTCAAGTAAATTCCTGAAGACAAGCCCTCATGTCATCCTGCTCAACAAGCGGCTTCAGGAAGCGAGGAGGCTTCTCGCCACAACAGGCAACGAGGTGAAGACAATCGGTTCCGACTGCGGGTTCATGAATGTCGAAACTTTCTGCCGGGCCTTCAGGAGGAAATATCAGACTTCGCCGGGAGAATTCAGAAAATCAAACTCCCCGAAACATATACTGAAGGACGTTTGAGTCATCAACAGTTTTTTCTGGCAAGCGCCATCAGTGCAAGTTTCGCACACACTTCCACAAAGGAGTAGCCCGCCGTCTTTGCGGCTTTCGGAAAAAGGCTGCTTTCAGTGAAGCCCGGAAGGTTGTTTGCCTCAAGGACATAAATGGAGTAATCGTCATCGCTGATTATCATGTCAACCCTGATGAGGTCGCGGCCGCCGAGCGCCTTGAAAAACCTCAGGGCGATTTCCTGAGCCTTCGCCTGAACTTCGGGAGGAAGGGACTCGGGCGGACATAAATAACGGGTCTCGCCCTGCTGATGCGTGTATTTGGCGTCGAAATCGTAGGTTTTTCCGGGATATCTTATTTCAACAAGGGGAAGAACCTGTTCGCCCAATATTCCGACAGTCACTTCCGTTCCCTTGATGAATTGTTCAACGAGGACTGTCTCCCCGCTGTGTTTGAAAGCTGTGTCAACGGCATTGTCCCATTCCTTTTCCTCAAAGACGATTGTTATTCCGACAGTGGAGCCTTCGGTGGGCGGTTTCACGACCACGGGCAGTCTCAGATTTGCCGGAAAGGCCTTATCGTTTTTTGTAAGGATTGCGAAATTCGCAGTTGGAATGGATTCATCAATCATGAGGTTCTTGCTCAGGATCTTGTCAATGGCGATTCCGCACGCACTGCTGTCGCAACCGACATAAGAGACGCCTGCGTCTTCAAGAGCCTTCTGGATTTCGCCGTTTTCACCGAATCCGCCGTGAAGAACGGGAAATACGATGTCGGCCTTCTTCATCTCAGGAGTCACTTCAGGTTTCCTTATGTCTATCTCGTTGACATTGTAACCGGCGTCGCGCAGCGCACGGGCGACAAAACCCGCCGATATGAGGGATATTTCCCGTTCGCTGCTTGTGCCGCCCTTCAGCAGGGCGATTTTTGGAGATTTAGGAGTTGACATGACGGTTTTTGCACTTTCCGGATTTGCGAAACGCAGTTCAGGTGCAAGGAGTATCCCTGTCGAACCGAAAACCGAGTTTCTTGTTTTAACCATGAGATCAATAAAATCTTTTTCAGAGGCATTCCCCTTGTTTATGAGGAAGTTGGCATGCCTGTCGCTTACGACGGCATCACCGCAGGATAATTCTTTCCCCCCTGAAATGTCAATAAGCCTGCCGGCCGAGAGATCGGAAACCGGATTGCGGAAAACACATCCCGCGCTTCTTCCGGAGGGATATGAGTCGCGGCGCCACTGGAATTCGCTTTTAATCTTCTCCCTTTCGGAAGCAGATTGAACTTTTTCCAATCTGCATATCACAGCAAGAATTACGACATCTTCGGGGATTGATGTTTTACGGTACCCCCACTTTATTTCACGGCCCGGGGCCTTCCAGTGATTGCCGTTGGAATCAAGGCCGCAGACTTCTTCAACAATCATGCCTATTGAAACACCGCGGGCTCCGGCGTTCATCCTCACCGAACCGCCTACCGCTCCGGGTATCCCCGCAAGGGGAGAGGCTCCGCCCAGACCGGCTTCAGCACAGGTGTTCACAAGATTGTAAAGTGAAACACCGGCACCGACTGTCACATGCACATGGCTGATTTTTATTCTTTTGAAATCATTCTTGCCGAGCTTTATGACAATTCCGGGCAACGGCTTGTCTGAACCTATGATATTGCTCCCTTCGCCGATGACAAAAACAGGGATTGACTCACGGCTGCAGTATTGCAGAAGTGCGGAGAGCTGGATATCGTCGTCAGGTTCGGCGAGAACCGGAATTTTTCCGCCAACTCCGGCTGTCGTCACATTTTTCCACTGCACATTGAATTTCAGGTCAAGTCCCGGAAAAAGGGATTGCAGTTCGCATATTTTTTCTTTGCTTAAACGAGCCATTTTTGAATTACGAATTACGAATTAGAAATTACGAATGTAGAACTTTTGACATCTGAACGAATTCAACAGGTAATTAATTCAAATGGGAAATTATTTCTTGTATTTCTCCTCGGGATTGAAAACCTTTTCACCGACAGTCTTCAGTTCCCCCTTGTCTATTTTCCTGTAAAAACAGGTTCTGTAACCCGTGTGACAGGCTGCACCGCCTACCTGGTCAACCTTGAAAATCACGGTGTCATCATCGCAGTCAACAAGGATTTCCTTTATTTTCTGGACATTGCCGGACTCCTCGCCCTTTTTCCAGAGTTTATTCCTGGAACGAGACCAGTAAGTGGCATTGCCGGACTTGAGGGTTTCCTCCCATGAAAGCCTGTTTATGTAGGCAAGCATCAGCACTTCGCCTGTTTTCCAGTCCTGGGCGATTGCGGGTATAAGCCCATCACTTTTTCCAAAATCCAATTCAATCATTTTAGTTATTCCCTGTGTTGTTTTTCCCTGCAGCATTAAAATTTTTCCCAGGCGATCCATGAGAAAAACTTATCCTACCGGCGTCTCTTCCTTGGTGCCTGCCCCTGCTCATTCTCTTTGACGGGGAATTTGCATTTAGCCTCAAGCGAAGACATGAATGCACGTACCGCCATTTTTGCTTTCATTGACGAATATATTTCAGTGAAGAATTTTTCCTTCTCTTTGAATTCCTGTTCGGAAGGCACTGTCTTTTTTTCCACAAAAACTAAAATCGCGCCATACGCGGTTTCTTTCGCTTCCGAAACCTTTCCCGGCTTTGTGTTCGCGGCCAGCTCGACAATAAGGGCTCCGTCCGCTTCCTTGGGGGGGGCGATCATATCGAACTCAGGCACGTCTTCGAATTTGAACTCGGCCAGAAGCGCGTCGGTATTTTTGCCGGCATCAAGAGACTCGGATATTTTCAAGGCCGTATTCCTGGCATCCTCCCTTGCGAGGAGCAATGATTTTTCAGATATGCAGTCTTTTTTCACCTTATCATTCACTTCTTCGAATTTCGCGCTTCTCGACTCCTCCTTGCCGGTCATGCAGGCTACGAAACAGGCGCTGTTTCCCTGGATCGCATCGGATACGGGCTGATCGGCAAACAGCTGGGATACCGCCATTGCAAACTCAGGTTCCCTGCCCACGTTATTCAGGACAGCGTCTTCCGAACTGAAAAAGCCGGTTTCATAAACCTTGAAGTTTTTCTTTTCAGAAAGGGCTGAAAACCCGGCTATGACAGCTTCTTTGGTTTTCAGGTCTGCAGTGGCCTGGTAGGCCTCAACGGCAAAAGCCTGGGCATCCTTGATGGAGAGGATTTTAGCTTCATCGGCGGAAAGCGTCTTTCTTATCTTGTCGGCCACTTTTTCGAGGGGGGGGATCTCATCCTTCTCCTTGAACTTGTCCTTGTTGGCCTCATAATATTGTTTTATTTTCTCTTCGTCAACCGAGACGGCCTTCTCGTATCCCGCATAATTGAACCGCACGAACTTCGCCTTGAATTTCGGAGGGATCCTGTATTTTTCAACATTTCCGTTGAAGAAGGTTTCAACTGTTTTTTCATCGGCGGCGACCTTGCCGGAATAGGTTTCGGCCTTGAATTTCAGGTCTTTCACCTTGAATTTCTCAAACCTCGTATTGAAAGCCTGTCTGACTTCTTCCGGTGTTGTTATGATGCCTGCGCCTATTTCATTGTAAAGCCTTTCGATGGCGAGCTGCTCCCTTACGGCCCTGTCGAGATCCTGTTTCGAGTATCTGAAGGCGGAGAGGGACTGTTTTACAAACTGCTCGAATGCAACCGTGTCAAACTTCCCGTTTTTCTGGAAAACCGGAACCGCGCGAAGGTAGTCGGCGACCTCGGAGTCGCCAATCAATATGTTTCTTTCTTTTGCGGCCCGGAGCATCATGATTCTTTCAAGAGCTATCGCCTCCGCGTTGTCGCGCATGTAGGAGTTGTTGATATTGAATCCGGGGCTGGAAAGCGACATGATGATTGAGAATGAATCCACATTTGACGCGATTTCCTGTTCGCCGACTTCCTTGCCCAGGATGACCGGTGTCCCCGACTCCGAAGAACCCACCCCCCTGATCATGTCCAGAAAATTGAATCCGGGCGAGAAATACAAGACAAATGAAACGATTATCGCGCCGGTGAAAACTGCAAAAGTCTTTCTCCCATGCCTGGCGAAAAAACTGTTTAAACTGGTTATGAACATTTTAAGCGTGACCTTTCAAAATTTAATGTACCCATAAAAACGAAATGCCGTCTAATATATTTTTATTCTGTAATCTTTAAAGGCGTGAACGGTAAAATCTTTAAGAATTAATCTCTTGATTAATCCGTATTCCACATCATGTTATGGGTTCTATTATTTTTCAGAAAACGTCGTATTGGAGAAAATTATCATGAATGTATCTGAAATTGTCGGCAAACATGGGAACAGCAGGGAGAACCTGCTCCAGGTCCTGCACGACCTGCAGGATTCGTCCGGGGACAATTCCCTTCACAGGGACGCGCTGGAGGAACTCGCGAAAATCATGGACATCCCCGTGTCCGACATTGTAGGCACGCTTTCGTTCTACACAATGTTCAGCACAAAACCGCGCGGCCGTCATATCATCCGCCTCTGCGACAGTCCCCCGTGCTACATAATGGGCCCTGAAAATATTCTCGACGCTCTCCAGAAAAAACTTGGAGTGAAACTCGGGGAAACAACTCCGGACAGGAATTTCACCCTGGAAACATCGAGCTGCCTCGGAACCTGCGGGGTCGCACCCGCAATGATGGTTGACGATATTGTGTACGGCAACCTGACAAAGGAAAAAGTTTCACAGATAATCGACAGCATCGCATCCGCAGGCGTTCAAATTCCGGAGGGCAGATAACATGTCAAAACCAAGAATTTCTGTAATGGTGCCGATCGACACCAACACCGTCGCCGCCGGCGCCAGAGAAGTCAAGAATGCGTTGTCCGCCGAAATCGGAAAGCGCGGACTCGGCGATGAAGTGTCAGTGGTTGAAACCGCCGCATTCGGCCCCACCAATGCAGGTGTCATCGTTGCCGTTCAACCGGACGGGATTGTCTACTCAAACGTGGCAATTGCGAATGTCGCGGAAATTGTCGAAGAACATCTGGTCAAGGGCCGTCCATGCAAAAAGCTCCTGCTCGCCGGAGGGGAGTCAGTGATTCCTTCCGCCGGCCCGGCAGGTGAAACCGATGCCAGGAACCTGCAGTCGCTCGGAAGAATCGTCCTCGACAACTGCGGCGTGATTGATCCTGAAAACATCGGCGAGTACATAGCCAGGGACGGTTATTTCGCCCTCGGCAAAGCCGTTACTGAAATGAAACCGCAAGATGTCCTTGAAACGGTAAAGGACTCCGGGCTGCGTGGCCGCGGAGGCGCCGGATTCCCGACAGGGCTCAAATGGAGTTTCTGCGCTCCCGAGAAGTCCAGGGAAAAATATGTCATCTGCAATGCAGACGAGGGCGAACCCGGCACTTTCAAGGACCGGTTGATCATGGAAGGCGACCCACATAAGGTCATAGAGGGGATGGCGATCTGCGGTTACGCAATCGGCGGGACCCGGGGGTTCATTTACATCAGGGGGGAATACAAGCTCTCCATAGCGCGCCTCCGGAAGGCGATAACCGATGCGAGGAAATACGGTTTCCTCGGAAAGAAAATCTTCGGGAGCGGCTTCTCTTTCGACATAGAAATAAAAATCGGAGCGGGCGCATATGTCTGCGGCGAGGAAACCGCACTCATTGAATCAATGGAAGGGAAACGCGGCCTTCCGCGACTCAAACCTCCCTTCCCCGCCCAGTGCGGATTCCGCGGAAAACCCACAAATGTCAACAATGTTGAAACGCTCGCCAATGTTCCGCCAATAATCAGGAACGGAGCCGAATGGTTCAAGAGATTCGGAACGGCCGGAACTCCCGGAACAAAAGTCTATACGATACTCGGACACATCAACCGCCCCGGACTGATTGAAGTCCCCGCCGGAGTGACGCTCCGGGAAATAATTTACGGCTATGGCGGCGGGATGAAGAGCGGAAAATTCCATTTCGCCCAGATGGGCGGAACCGCCGGTGACATCATCGGCGAAGAAATGCTGGATGTCCCGCTTGATTATGATTCAATGCTGAAGGTGGGACACGTCCTCGGTTCCGGCGCGATATTAATCGTAAATGACTCCGTTGACATAAAAGACTTCCTCCATTCATGCATGAAATTCTTTGTCCATGAATCCTGCGGCAACTGCAATCCATGCAGAAACGGGCTTAATATCCTGAAGGATATCACGGCAAGGCTCAAGGAAAAGAAGGCCTGCGGGGAGGATATTGACGGTCTTGAGGAAATTTCAATGATTCTCAGGTCTGCGGCATTCTGTCCGCTCGGGCAGTCAATCGCCGGGCCGATCATGTCAGCCATGCGCTATTTCAAGGACGAGATCAGCGCGGGGATCGACGTAAATGCAATAAAGCCGGAGATAAGGCACACCCAGCGCGACCTCATCGAGCTGAAACCGGTGTGAAGATGATTGGATGCCAAGAAGATTGGATGGTTGGGTAAATAATTATGGAGAAAATTATGACAAGCACTGAACAGAACAGGTAATTCAACAGGCGGAAAAGATTATTGCTGAAATTGATAGAATCGCTGGAAAAGAAAAATTATGAAGGAGATTGGAATGACAAGTTAATGATAAGGGAAAGTAATTCATCCTATTCAGCATAGGCTTTTACCCATTCATCCTTTGCCATCCAAGCATCCATTCATCAAATAAAAATAACAAGGAGATATGGAAATGATAAATCTGACAGTCAACAACGTTCCCGTGTCGGTCGAGAAAGACACCACTGTTCTCGATGCGGCATCAAAGGCTGGAATAAAAATCCCAACCTTGTGCCATCTTGACGGAGTTTCAAGCCCCGGCTCTTGCCGCGTATGCCTTGTGGAAATCAAGGGTGCGAGAACACTTCAGCCGTCATGCGTAACAAAAGTATCCGAAGGAATGGAGGTAAGCACAAACACAAAACTTGCCCGCGATGCAAGAAAGCTCTCCGTTGAACTTATGCTGGCAAACCATCCATGGGACTGCAACGCATGTGTCAGGAACAACGACTGCGAACTCCAGTCCCTCGCCAAAAGCATGGGCATTACGGAAGTCCGCTTCCCGTATGAGAAAGAACAGATTCCACTTGACAAGTCAACCCCGGCCCTCGTCCGCGACATGAACAAATGCGTTCTCTGCCGCCGCTGTATCGCCGTCTGCCAGGATGTTCAGGGTGTCGGCTCGCTGTCACCCAGGCTCCGCGGTTTCGACACCGTCATCGGTGCAGGTTCGGGCGACAACCTCTGCGAGGCTGTCTGCGTACAGTGCGGACAGTGTTCTGCCGTCTGCCCGGTCGGTGCGATTTATGAGAACGATTCAATTGAAGATGTATGGAAGGCTCTCGACAATCCCGACAAATATGTGGTCGTGCAGACTGCTCCCGCAATCCGCGCAGCGCTCGGCGAATGTTTCGGACTGAAACCTGGAACTCTTGTGACAGGTAAAATGGTTACAGCCCTCAGACGTCTTGGCTTCAAGAAAGTCTTCGACACGAACTTCACCGCCGACCTGACGATCATCGAGGAAGGCACTGAACTTCTTATGCGCCTCAAGACCGCGCTTGTCGAGAAGGGGGATGTCTCGCTTCCCATGTTCACAAGCTGTTCCCCGGGATGGATAAACTACATGGAATACTTCTATCCGGACCTCCTGCCTAATCTTTCAAGCTGCAAATCACCCCAGCAGATGTTCGGCGCGCTTGCAAAGACATATTTCGCGCAGAAGGAGGGAATCGATCCGTCCAAGATTGTGGTTGTTTCAATAATGCCGTGCACAGCGAAGAAATTCGAGTGCGACCGCGAAGAGATGAATTCCTCCGGATTCAAGGATGTAGACTATGTCCTCACAACCCGCGAACTCGGACGCATGATTGGCGAAGCCGGAATAGATTTTGTGAACCTCGGGGACGGCGAACAGGATGCGCCCATGGGAATGTCAACAGGCGCCGCCGACATCTTCGCAAACACCGGCGGTGTCATGGAAGCCGCACTCAGGACTGTCTATGAAATCGTGACCGGAAAACAGCTGCCCACGGAAAAACTGCATATCAAGCCGGTGCAGGGTCTCAAAGGACTCAAGGAGACTTCTGTCACGCTTGCCGGATGCAAGCCAGAATGGAGCTTCCTCGAGGGTGTCACTGCGAAAGTCGCAGTCGCACACGGTCTCTCGAATGCGAAACAGGCGTGTGAACTCGTAGCCGCAGGCAACAAGCATGGATGGCATTTCATCGAAGTCATGTGCTGTCCCGGCGGCTGTATCGGCGGCGGCGGACAGCCCAGGCTCACAACCGATGCGATCCGGAAAGCCAGGATGAAGGCGATCTACAAGGAGGACGAAGGACGCCCCATGCGCAAATCTCACGACAATCCGGCGGTAACACAGATCTACAGGGAATTCCTGCATGAGCCGCTCGGACACAAGTCGCATGAGCTCCTGCATACGCATTATCATTCGAAAGCAAAATAAATTTTCCCATGGGAAAAAAATTATCAAAACACGGTGTTGATTTCATAGATGACGCAAAACTCTGCAGTCTTGTCGAAGACATGAGGGAAGACAAGGTGAGAGTCCGCGAAATCATCGCCAAAAGCATGGAGAAGAAACCTCTTGCCGTTGAAGAGACTGCGGTTCTTCTTTCTGCGGAGTCGCCCGATCTTGTCGAGGAGATCTTCAATGCCGCGCGCCAGCTGAAAAAAGATGTCTACGGCAACCGCATCGTCATTTTCGCCCCGCTTTACATCGGCAACTACTGCATAAACGACTGCGTATATTGCGCATTCCGGAGGAGCCTGAGGACTACGGTGAGGAAAACCCTCAACCATGATGAACTCATCGCCCAGATAGAGGCGCTGGAGGACATAGGGCACAAGCGGCTGATCCTTGTTTTCGGAGAACATCCCGATTACACTGCGGACTTCATGGCTGACACCGTCCGGACTGTCTATTCGATAAGGAAAGGCCATGGTGAAATACGCAGGGTCAACATCAATGCCGCACCGATGGATCATGAGGGATACAGGAAGGTGAAGGATGCCGGAATCGGCACATACCAGATATTCCAGGAGACATATCACCACGGAACTTACGCGAAGGTTCATCCGGCACAGACACACAAGGGCGATTACCTCTGGCGCCTCGACGGGCTCAGCCGCGCTTTTGAATCAGGATGCGACGACATGGGCATCGGCGCACTTTTCGGACTTTATGACTGGAAGTTCGAAGTCCTGGGACTTGTAACCCATTCGCATCATCTGCAAAAGACATATGGAGTAGGCCCTCACACGATAAGCTTTCCGCGAATCCGGCCGGCGCACGGAGTTGATCTTGACAGGAAATATTTTGTCAGCGATCACGATTTCAAGAGGCTTGTCGCCATCCTCCGTCTTTCCGTGCCATACACGGGAATGATTCTTACGGCACGCGAAACGGCGGAAGTCAGGAGCGAGGTCATGGCATTCGGCGTCTCGCAGATAGATGCCGGTACCCGGATTGAACTTGCCGGATATACAAAGAAGGGTGACCAGGAACTCAACAAGGAGCAGTTCCAGATTGGCGACGTAAGGCCTATGGAGGAGATCCTCCGAGATCTTATGGCCAACGGATATGTGCCCAGCTTCTGCACGTCATGCTACCGTTCAGGCAGGACCGGACAGATCTTCATGGAATACGCGATTCCGGGATTCATAGAGAAATTCTGCACGCCTAACGCACTGCTCACGCTAGAAGAATACCTCTTGGACTACGCCTGTCCCGAAACCAGGAAGACCGGAGAGAAGCTGATCGCCGCTGAACTGAGCAAAATCAGCGAAGGCTCCCAGAAGAAGAAACTCGTCGAACGCCTGAACAACATCAAGAACGCAGGCGAACGTGATTTGTATTTTTAGCAACTCTCGTTTTTACAGTCTGGGGGAGAATCAAAATCGCCGGAGGGTGTGGTGTTATTATTCCTCCAGGAGAAAATCAGTCATATTCAATCTTCTTATGCCTTCATAATCCCTGCCGAAGGCAGTGTCCATGCTGATGACATAATTAGGATGAGGTAATCCTGAGCCGATTCAAAACTAACGGAGGGCGGACTTTCCAGTCCGCCGCTTGAGTTAGATTTCCGCGGGTAAGAAAACCCGCGCTCGTGCGCCTGTGGGCGCACATCACGGGGAGGTGAAAGTC
>Ga0172379_10008573_pt1 | contig 12836 bp, 15 predicted proteins | sample GrowelOW334metaG_FD_119756 | JGI IMG/M metagenome (GOLD analysis project Ga0172379, IMG submission 119756) | Groundwater microbial communities from an aquifer near a municipal landfill in Southern Ontario, Canada - Groundwater well OW334 metaG | ecosystem: Environmental > Aquatic > Deep... | reverse complement strand
TCAATATGACTTTCCCCGACTGACATACTTGTTGTCCATTCGAAATAAATTGACATATAAATTTTAATAATTAATTTTTAATAAAATAACATCACTACTTTTATATCATATCACATTGACTCATAAGCACTAAATATTCCAAGAGCAGAATAATTTTTTATATTCCTGCAACTCCAAACAATTTTCCAATACCAAATGTCACCGCCATAGCAAGCATGCCACCAAATACTAAACGTATAGCCGCTTTCTTTTTATCTGCCCCTCCGGCATAAGCACTAAGCATTCCGGTAATAGTAAGAGCAATTAAAACTCCTAAAAATGTGACTGGGATGCGTAAAGATGCAGGAGGAATTATAATCATCACAATAGGAAATATAGCCCCACATAAAAAAGCCAAAGTAGATGCATAAGCAGCATGTAAGGGGCTTACTAAGTCACTCTCGTCAATATTTAATTCCGCATCTAAATGGGCAGCTAAAGCACCATGCGCAGTTAATTCTTCTGCTACTATCCGTGCAGTTTGAACACTCAGCCCCTTGTGGGTGTAAATATCTACGAGTTCTTCAAGTTCTAGCTCTGGACTATCCGCGAGCTCTTGACGTTCTTTCTCTATGAGTGCTTTTTCAGTATCACGCTGAGCGCTGACAGACACATATTCTCCTACTCCCATAGAAATCGATCCAGCTACAATACCAGCTATGCCAGCGATCAAAATAAAACCAGATGAATTAGATGCCCCAGCCACCCCGACCACCAAGGCGGCAATTGAAACAATACCATCATTTGCACCCAATACTGACGCCCTTAACCAATTTAATTTTTTCCCTATTTTTTGATTATGAGGTTCAGTTCGTTTTTGAAAATTCTGTTGATTCAACATATATCCTATTATAACAAAAAAACTAATAAATTTATTTTTTATTCAAAACCTTAATCCTATACATGAATAACCATTTAGTGAATTCAACTAATAAAACATTTAAAATACACCAACAAACTACCAACCACATCCAAGACAGAGGCATAGGAGCTATATCAAACAAATTTCTTATAAAAGGAATCGACATTGTTGCAACAAGAATGCCAACACCTATAATTATAGCCACATTTAATTTTTTATTTGAAAATGGATTATATGAAAATATCGGCTTGTATAAACTTCTAAAAGAAAAAGCTATGACTAAAATATAAATAGAAAAACAAACAAAGAAGATTGAACGAACTATTTTTATATCAATATTAAATTGTAATAATACGTAATATAGAAGAAATATTAAAATAGAACTAATAGTTCCAAGACCAAAAGACAGCATCTTTACTTCCGTTGTTAATAATTGTTTTTTAAATGATTCCTTGTTTATCCCTTTATCCAAATTGTCATCGTAAGCAAAAGCAAGGGCGGGTAAACTACCAGTAAATAAATTTACCCATATAATCTGAAGAGCAGTAATAGGTAAAGCCATATTCATAATAAAACTCCCTCCAATAATAAATATTGAGTCAAAAGCATTGGACATTAAATAAATAAAAGTTTTTCTTATGTTCGCGAGGATCCTTCTTCCCTCGTCTATCGCCATGCTAATAGTTTGAAAATTATCATCCAAAAGAACTAAATCTGAGGCACTTTGAGCAACATCGCTTCCAGAACTAAGAGAAATACCGATATCCATAGATTTCAAAGCAGGAGCATCATTAACACCATCGCCCGTCATCGCTACTATTTCTCCCAGATCACGATATAGATTTCCTATTCGAAGCTTGTCTTCAGGAGTAACTCTGGCAAATATTTTAATATTTTTTATTACATCTTTTAGTTGAGAATCAGTCATCAAATGGATATCTTCACCAGTCAAAACATCCTCATCTGTTATGTTCCATCCGATACTTCGAGCAACTGAGATAGCGGTTCCTTTTAAATCTCCAGTTATTATTACAATCTTGACTCCATGTGACTCTATGTTTTTAACAGCAAAAGGAACTTCTTCTCTAATTGGATCAAAAAAAGAAAGAATGCCTTCAAATGAAACGTTTTTTATTAAATTTTTTTTAATATCTTCTATATTTTTTGTTTTAAAAGTTCCGAGAGCAATTAATCTTTTTCCATTTTTACTGGCATCCTCTATCCAAGATAAAATCTTTATATAGGTATCTTTATCTACATCTGACATTTTTAGCAAAATATCAGGAGCTCCCATAATAATATAATTGTCTCCATCTCTAGAAAGAGAAAATTTATTAGTTGAATTGAATGGTAGACATAAATTATTTTCTTCTATTAAGGTTTTACGTAAATGTATATTATGGCAAGTTGAGGCCTTTGCGATATTAACCTCAAAAGGATGCCCTGTAAAATTCCATTTTTTTTCAATATCATCTGGATTTTGGACCAAAACGTCTATGTTTTTTAGAGATAATTTAATAATTTCTTTTTGTGCATGTGATAGGTTGGTTATGTTTGATTCTGAATAAATTTCTTTTTTTAAAACATCAAAAGTATAAACACCTACAAGTTGCATATCTGCTTTGGTTAGAGTACCTGTTTTATCAGTCATGATCAAAGTAGTTGATCCTAAGGTTTCTGCTGCTGCTAATTTTCTAATGATTCCTTTCTTAGAAGCTATTCTCACTGCTCCAACTGAAAGGATGATAGTCAAAGCAATCGGTAACGATTCTGGAACTGCTCCTACACCAATCGCTGCTGATAAAATCAACATTTGAAGTATCGGTTCTCCTCTTGAGACACCAAGAATAAAAATACACATCACAACAAAAATCACTAATGTAAAAATATACCAAGACAATTGACCAACTCCTTTTTGAATCGGAGTTACCGCTCTATCAGTATTTGAAACTAGATCAGCGATTTTACCTAGTTCAGTATTAATTCCAGTTTCCACAACAACTGCCGCATCAAAACCTTCCACCACCAATGTCCCAGCATAAACCATATTTGTACGATCTGCCACCAAAGAAGATTCCTTTATTGTCTCTGATGTTTTTGTTACAAATTCTGATTCTCCAGTTAAAATAGATTCATCTACTTTAAAATTATTGGAAGAAATAACGCGGGCATCTGCAGGAACTCTGGAACCATAAGATAATTTAATAATGTCTCCCGGAACTAACAAAGAAGAATCGATTTCCTGTTCTTTTCCATCCCTAACTACACGAGATCTATCTTTTATATAGGTAACTAATTTATCTAAAGTATTTTCTGCTTGATATTCACGATACAAACCAAGACCAACATTTATTAAAACTGTGCTCATTATAATAATCGTATTAATCCATTCATGCAAAAATCCAGTTAAAATAGCAGCTCCAACCAATATAAAAATAAGAGGGCTTATTATTTGCTTAAGAGCCAAATCGACAATGCTTATTATTTTTTTATTTTTAAATTTATTAAGTCCAAATATTTTTAAACGTTTCTCCGCTTCTTCTTGTTTTAATCCATTAATTGAGGTATCTAATCCTGTCAATACTTCTTCGGCGGTAAAAAACCAGGGTGTTTGTATTTTTATTTTTTCTTCCATAAATTCATTTTAACAAAAAGTTCCAATTTTTACTAAAACAAATAAAATAACCTATATAAATTATAGTTCGTAATTTGGGCTCCGAACAATATTACTTCACATCCACCACAACCTTAAACCCGCCGTAAGCAAAACGCTTCATGTCAAAAGGCATGGGCATATTTTCATACTTTTTATCTTTACTCATCTCGGCAATGACTTTTTTATTTACCTGATCACGATGCGCCTTGGACTTATAGACAATAAAAGAAAACCATACAGTTTCGGCTTTTCCCGCCTTTGCCATTTTTGGAAACGTGAGCGACGGAGTCCCGCCCATATTTGGGCTCATGTCATCACCCATGCATTCCTTATAATCAAGAGCGCCATGTTTGAGCCAAACCCTAGCTCCCTCTCGCGCCATCTTGCGATAAGCAACGAAATTTTTCTTGGGCACCACTAGCACAAAACCATCTACATATTTTGCCATAAAATTATTATTAGTTATTATTAATCCTTACAATATAACGGGCTGCAACATGCCCACTTGGTTGCCTTCGGTGTCTTTAAACATTACAAATTTACCAATACCGGATATGTCCATTACTTCTCCTACTGTCTCACCGCCGGCTTTATTAACAATATCCATATGCTCTTTAAGATTATCCACTGAAATAACAACATGGGTAATTGTTCCGTAATCACCTTTTTTAAAAAAACCACCGTTTATCGCTCCCTTGTTAATATGCATATTGTTTTTGTCCACGGGAGAAGTGGTCGCTAAAAGATAATCTTTCATATCAGGGCCGAGCTGAGTCATTTTCCAACCAAAAACACTCTCATAAAATTTTTTAACCCGAGTATTGTCTTCAACTGGCATTTCAAAATGTACCACAGGATTCATTTTCATATATTTTTTTTAATTATTCTATTAATAATAAGAAAATAATAAAATACAATTGTTAAAATAAGATTAAAATTAAAATAAATGCAGATTATATAACTAGATTCTTGCAAAAGAAAAAAATGGATTTCCTTTTTCCTTTTTTTAATACTAAATTAATCTTTGATTGATACGATTCATTTATTATTATAAATTTAACATTTTTAAGATGAATAAAAATAAAATGTATTACTATGGGGGTGGGTTGATTGTTGTTTTAATTATTATTGCAGGTTTAATATATTCATATTCAACACAGCAAAAAAAAGATCTCGTTGATGCTGTCTCGCAAAAAGCGATGACTTTTTTTGTGACTAGTGTTAATCCAGGAAAAGGAGCTGACCTTGGAGGATTGTCCGGAGCAGACAACTATTGCCAATCACTTGCGCAATCTGCTGGCGTGGGGAATCTTACCTGGCGCGCATATTTGAGCACTACTGCCACTGGAGGATCCTCTGTTGTAAATGCACGTGATCGTATTGGAAATGGTCCTTGGAAAAATTTTGCAGGAATTACTATTGCTAATAACTTAGATGAGTTACATGGAATTAACAACATCAACAAACTGACAGCTTTGACTGAAAAAGGCGCGACAATAAACGGACGTGGGGACACTCCAAATTTGCATGATATTTTGACTGGTTCTGGAATGGACGGCAGAATAATCCCCGGAGAAGCCGATACTACTTGCGGTAATTGGACAAAAAGTGGAGACGGAGCAGCTATGCTGGGACATCACGACAGAATAGGAACCAGTGACACCGAAGCGGCTAGATCATGGAATTCATCTCATCTCTCACGTGGTTGCAGTTTGGATGCTTTAGCTAGTTCTGGTGGTGGAGGACTGTTCTATTGTTTTGCAATAACAAAATAGTAATTATTAATTTAAACTTTTTGTTTTATTTTATCTCCACTCTCTTAAAATATTAAATTTGGACACAACTATAAAACATAGACGATATTCTAATAAATATCGTTAAGGGCAGACAAACTCACAATTAGGACCAGTGCGCCCAACATAAGAACCATCAGGGCATTGTTTAGCATCCGCAGTGCAAGCAACAGGTTCTTTTGTTTTTGGTCTATCTGGCAAATTAATTTTGACTTTATCATTAATAACTTTATCATTTAAAACTTCACAATCTATTTGTGACATCTGAAACCCTGTAGTTAATTTTGTTTCATCTTTATATAAATAAACCCCATCTCCTCTATCAACCATTTCTCCAAAAAAAGCAACGGCACTTCCTTCACCAAATTCAATTTTTAATTGTTCTGTCACATTCATACCTTCAGCGAAAGAATCCCACCAGACATCGGCGATACGTCCGCTAATCTTGGGGTCCATTTTGCCAACCATCCCATTAAATTTTCCAATCTTGCTATCTTTTTCGGCTGGAAGATTTTGATATTCACCAGTTACTTTATCACTTAAAATACTCATTTTAAGCCAGGCGCGATCAATAAGACCACTTGCAGTGTCTTTAGAATACTGATAACACATAGCGATAGGTTCTGGTGTTAGATCGTTTTGGATTATTTCTGACTTTTTATTTTTAAAAAGAAAAACAAAAATCACGACCAAAATAAGAACAATGATAGCTATATAAATTAGTATTTTTTTCATAACACAATTCTATCACAAATTTGAACTTCTACTAAGAAGGGTAAAAAAACTAATTCTGATGCAAAGAATGGTTATTTATACAGCTTCTTTGTATATTGGAATGATTTTTTAATAAGTGTAAAGAGTAATTTTTGATTCATATTGGAAAGTTTACTTATGTATAAACATCCTTTACTTGTTTTATGTTTCCCAAGTTTTGTTTCTAAGATTTTTGAGATGTTTCCAGCAACGACGCTTCAGAACAAACTTTCGTTAAATTCCAAGAACGCTTGAACATAGTGCCAACAAGTATGCCAGACACAATTAGCGTGAGCCAGTTGATTGACATGACAGCAACCTCGAATCGGTACTCTCTGTTTATTCCGTAAAAAATTGAAATTAATATAAAAGTTATAAGTGTAAGAACAAAGCTTCCAATAAATATTGAGCGAATTACCCTTTCAAGTCTGCTTTTCGAAAAGACCGGGGCCATGAACAAGAAAGATACGCCCATAAGGATAAAACCGAGTTCTTCAAGAGCGATAAAAATTCCATGAGGGTTATATTGTGTAATGAGCGCAATTCCGTCAAATTCGCCATTGAGCAAACTCGGCTGAACGACGGATAGTTGGATAAAATAATTGGCTAGTAGTATCAATGCTGACATAATGGCAAAAGATAAGCCCACTTGACTGAATGTTTTCTTTTCACTATCCGCTTGGCGATGAATACAGGTCATGAAGATGATATAAAGCAAAAGCCATACGATAGCACAATACATCCAGATGTAATCTGCGGGGAAACGCAATACCATATCGAGGTAGGGATATTTAAAACATGAACCAACACAAAAAGGTCCTGATAAGGGTTCGGTTAAGTAAGCAACTATAAAAGTGATCACTGTTGCCGTTCCTGTCAGTATTGAAATGTAGAAACCGATGCGATTATTCATAATCATTTTTATTTACATAATTGGAATTAAGCTTGAAAACTTTCCACGCAAAATATATAAGCACTATTGAAACAACTGCACCAATACCTTCAATCATTGAATAAAGCGGGGTTGCCACTTCAGGCTGTAGCAGATGGATCTGATCAGCAATTACAAAAAAAATATTAAAGACCGCTGCGATTATTGCAAAATACGCTCCAAGCTTGGGACGTTTGTAGATCAAAGGTATGGCAGATATTTCGATTATTAAAATGACAAAAAAGTATGCCAGCCAAAGGAGAGAAACATTATTCTGCGGTCTTGTCTCAAACCCGATTGGCGGAGGAAATTCAAGTGCGGTAATAATGAGAGTAGCGATAATGGAACCAACAACTCCTCGCTTTGCCCATTTAAGATTTAAAATACTTTCACTTTTCAACATAAAAATATTATATCATAAGTTTAAACTATTATTAAAGTAGACAATAAACCTTGTATTATAAGTTTAAAAACTTGCTCCGGGGGTAGGGATATCTTTCCTTACAGGAACAGTATACCTTTTGTACTTTTTTCTCCCGCCACAGCGGAATCAAAAAGACACAAAAGCTTTTCGCTCCCTACACGAAAATAAAGCAGTTTATTTTCTCCCCGGAGCCGTAAAAAGTAAAACGCCTGCTTTCGCAGACGTTAAACTTTTTTGGCTCCGGGGGTAGGGATCGAACCTACGACCAATCGCTTACACTTTATCTCCTATTGCTAGAAGTGTGGACTATATCATCTTCATATCTTTTTTAAAAAAGACTTAGAAGCAAGGCGCTTCCACCGACAACTTGTCGATGTACTCCAATAAATGGATAGTCTCTACACCTTCCCTAACACAATGTTAGGGCTTGGCTCGGGATTACCCTGAGAGTTTGTCTCGAAGGGCTTCCCCGAATTCACCTTGTTTTTCAACCTACCTTTCAATAGGAAGCTGCGTAATACCTTCATGTATTTCCATATGACAATTTGCACACAAGAGAACGCATTTTTCAATTTCTTTTTTAATACGTTCCCAAGATCTCGTTAACCCCCTAGAAGAAAGATCAAATTCTTTTTCTTTTGGATTAATGTGATGAAAGCTTAAAGCTCTCTGACATTTCTTATAGCCACATAAAATACATTTACCGCCTTTATGATCTCTAGCCATTTCACGAAGTTTTTTTCTTCTTCGGCTAACAGCTAAAACCATATATTCTCGACGATCGGCATAGGTTCTGGTTTCTACTCTTTTCTTTTTGGTATACACAAGTAGATTATACCACAAACCTCTGACACAGGCGACCGCTCTACCGCTGAGCTACCCCGGAATTTATTTATCTTTAAAAAGAACTTTTCTTATAGTAACAGAAATTTAAGAAAAAACAAATTGAAAAATTACTATTATGGTTTGCATTTTAAACAAAATAAGGTAGAATAGTTTTGTTAGATAAGGGCCCATAGCTCATCTGGTAGAGCGCCTCATTTGCAATGAGGAGGTAAGGAGTTCGAGTCTCCTTGGGTCCACCATAGAAGACTCAACAGGCAGAAATGCCTGTTTTGTTTTGAAAACACAAGCTACTTCTCTTGTTCCAAATATTTTATTTTCAAACGTCAGACCTTGGGGAAATTGGAACTCCTGTAATTTAATTTTTATGCTTATATTTTTTATTGCAGACCATATTTTACTTGGCTGTTTTAAATATTCTTCCATAAATTCAATCATCTTTTCATAATCAGCATCACTATTGGGAATATTAAAAAGCGAAGAACTCGTTTCCATTAATTTAATTTCTATAATTTCTAATTGTTGCTTCAATATATTGTCATTAATTACCCCATCAAGATTTTTCTTAATTATTGCAGACTGTCTTTCATTTAATTCTTGTATACATTTTTGTAATTTCTCTGCTTCTTTTCTTTTTTCAGAAGTTGCTTTAATAAGATTATCTCGCACAAGTATTTTTAACTTTTGATAATGTTTCTCATCCAGTCCATATCTATCCATATATTCTCTAAAACTTTTTTCAAATTCATCTCTTGGGTAGCTTGATTTTTCATTCCCAAAACGATAAAAAGGATATTTTTTGCCACTTCCACTAGTAGACCAACTTCCTGTTAACACCTTACCATCATTATTTTTTACAAACTTACGAAGAGGAAAATCTGGGTGATTTTTAAGATAAGCAGAGTGCTTACGTCCTCTACTTTTTAAAACCCTTTGCACTTGATTAAAAAGTTCTTCTGAAATAATGGGTTTAAAATTACCCTTGTGCTTCTCCCCAAACTTTACAATCCATCCCGCAAAAAGTTCATTGGTAAGCATTGAATAAAAATATCCTTTTGAGAAAGGCTTACCTTTTTTATTCAATAAGCCCTCTTTTACCATCATTCTTCGTACTTCTTCTGTTGGATAAGTATTTAAGGCAATAAGTTCAAATGTTTGAGTATTAAAGGAGACATTATTTCATCCTGTGCAATAGTAGCTCTACCCGCTACTTGAACGTTCTTATAACCCACTGTAGCCATCCAAACATAGCGACCATCTCTCATAGCATCTTTCATTCCACCTGCACAACGTTCTGCACGTACATCATTATCAAACTGTGCTACGTTAGCAAACATATTTTCCATAAATTTACCTTGTGCTGTATCTTCAAAATACTCTGAAGTAGATTTAATCTCTATCCCATATTTTTTAAAGAAAAGGCGAAGATGGCTGTAATCTTCAACACTGCGAGAAAGACGGTCTACTTTATATATAACAACTACTCCTACCCTATTCTTTTTATCTGAGCAAAAAGCCAGAAGTTTTTGAAGCTCCGTTCTATTTGCTGTTTTTGCACTCTCCCCCTGTTCAATAAAAATCTCCGTAATATCATAATCATTTTTAAAACAATATTCCCTACAGATTTTTTCTTGTGTACTCAAACTATTACCTTCATCAACCTGCTCCTTTGTAGAAACTCTCACATATATTACTGCTCTTTTTTTAACTACATTGTTTACTAAGTTCATATTCTTTTTTATCCAAAAACGCCTCCACTAAAATATTTGCCAAATAGTTTAATGATTCATTTTCAGAAGAGTTATTATTAATATCTTCTACACACCAAGATTGAGAATAAATAACTTTCTTATCACATTGATTTATTAAATTCTCGTTTCCAACACTAATACTTTTCTCAATGATTTCATCAACATTGATATTTTCTTTTACAAAATTCATTTACTACATCATTCTTTTAATCTCTAGCTGTCTATGCAATGCAAGGATTTCTAAATTAGATTAATAAAAAAATCTTTCCCACAAAGAAAAGATTTTCGACATTATCTTTTCCCTCGTGGGTTGGATGTAGCACCGTTGCCTTTTCGGCTGGTTGCTGGGCGGATTTTCGAGCCAATTCTCTACTCGCCCTCTCGATATAAATATTTAGTTGTATTGTTACTATAACACCACTCTAAACGAGACCTGTGGATAACTTTTAAGCTATATAATACAAGGTTCTCAAAGTGTCAGGAAACTCCCTTAAAGAGTCCGAAAAGTCCCTCCCAAGGCGTGTAAAAACTCCAAATTTGCCTTTATGTGGTGATTTGTTATAAACTCTACTTACAACTGAATAGTGGGCGTATCAAGAGCGAGGCGAGAGATTGGACTCAATGACCCTCCAGCAACCTGCGAAAGTAAGGTGCTCTCCACCACGATAGCGGAAACGTTATCGAGGAAAGATGCAAGGTCGAACATTTTTCCTCAATTATTATTGTAGGAATTTTTTATTTTATGGAAGTAATTAAAGTAAACATCAGACTCATCGAAGGTAACGTTGCTAGAATCTATGGTCGTAATCTTTTTAGATATAAAGCAGAAATTATTAGATGTATTAAAGGGTTCTATTATCGAGCCAATGGAGTAATTATAAAAATAACACCGCTTGAAGCTAAGCACGTTATAAGAAATCCACGTCTTTATTTTTTTTCTACTGCCTTAAAGTTACATATTTTGACTCAAAGGAAAAACTCAAAATAAGTTAACAAAAAGTCGAAATATTGTTATAGTGTATTTACAAATGAATAGGCGACCTAACCCCTAGAGATTTCTTTAGAGCACGGTCAAAAGACCCTTGGAAGATACTGAACCCCACGTTCAGCACTCTTCCAAGGGCTATACAGGGAAACTTGTATAGGGTCGCAAGACCTAGCTGGCGTGGGGTTCTGTGTTTATACCACGCTAGCGATTATCAGCTAGCTTTTTTATTTATGAAAAAATTAAACGAATATAAATATATAATTTTGATTGTCTTAATTATATTGGGTTTCTCTTTCTATTGGTATTCTTACAAACCCCAACAGATAAGAAAAGGTTGTGATAGTCAAGCATTTTTTGATGCTGGAAAAACTTTAGGAATTGATGAATCCCTTAATGAATCTCAATGGCAAGATAGAAAAGAAAAATTATATAAAGATTGTTTAAGATATGAAGGTCTTGATTACTAATAAAAACAAATCCTACTGAAGCAGAAAGTAAATATAGAGATATTTATAATCGTTCAGGGTTAGCTTCAATGATTGGAAGTTTCAAGGCAAGAACAAGTTACAAACTTACACCACTTATTAAAGGTATAGACTCTGTTAAATCAGCAATTGCACTTTATTGCAACTAAAGACCTAAGGTGGGATTTTCAAGAATTCTCAAATTCATAGTCCACCAATAACAGATATCCCTGACCTTCCTGACCTTTGGCAGTCATAACACATACCGTTATCAATAAATACTGAAGTTGGACTATGAATGTAAGAGTTACCGCAACTTATGCATTTTCTTGCACTTACATAAGCAATATTTTGTGAACCTAATCCAGAAAACATATTGCTAATAGGAGATGTTTCCGAAGAAATTACATAAGTCAAACCTGATTTTGGGGGTATGCTACGAATAACAGTGGGCGGACTATAAACACTATCAGCACTATGCCATACAATGTTACCAAATTTGTTTTCTTGCTCAATAATCTTATCACTTATAATTTTTTTCTTTTCAATTGTATTGATAAACTCACCTAAAGATGTGTAAAGAACAATACTTTTACCAGTGTGGTCTTCCCACTCTTTTTTAAGTAGTTTTTTTATTACCTGTTGTCCTTTTTCTACATCAGAATAGTCTGAATCTTTAGCAATAATGGTAAGCTTTTCTTTTTTTATGCCCACCTTTAAAGTTTCCCATATTATTGCATCACCCTTCTTACTATCTTTCTTTGGCGGAAGATTTTTAAAAAATCTTTTTTCTGCATTATCTAAAATTTCATCATTATCTTCAATAAAAGTTGCCAATAAAAATAATTCCTCAAAAATTTTTTCTAATTCAGCAATATTCAACTCAAAACTCTTAAAGCGTTCTTTTGTCAATTCTTTTAGTTCTTTATTTATTGATTCAATTTTTGAGATGATTTGTTTGCTGTCTTTACTCAAGCCATCTGGCACTGAAATTTGAATTTCTTGGGAAACTTTTTCTCTTTCTTCTTCAATCTTCCTAGTAGAATGTTTTAAATACTCCTGATGCATTTGCCTAGGAACAACTAAATCAATCTTCTTCTCCTTTATTAGATTTTTCAGTTTCTTGAAAGAATCTAAGTCAGTTTTAGAACTTAAATAGTATATCCATATATTGGTATCTATAAACAATTTCATTGTGGTTTAATTTTACTCTTTACGCCCTAGATAGCAAATAGTTGTTTAATTATTACCTATGGTTATATTTATGATATAAGGAATAATATTAACTAATTGTTCCATATTTTCTTTAAAATTCTTCCTAGATTATTTTTT
>Ga0172379_10008572_pt1 | contig 12836 bp, 9 predicted proteins | sample GrowelOW334metaG_FD_119756 | JGI IMG/M metagenome (GOLD analysis project Ga0172379, IMG submission 119756) | Groundwater microbial communities from an aquifer near a municipal landfill in Southern Ontario, Canada - Groundwater well OW334 metaG | ecosystem: Environmental > Aquatic > Deep... | reverse complement strand
TGAGATCGAGTTTCAGGTCCCGGAAGAGGGACTGGTATCCATTGATGAATTTTCGACCGCGGTATGTTCGTTCATGCGCGGACAAGGGGTGACCGGAGATGATCTTGACCCGGAACGTAACGGCGCGCAGCATGAAACCCTGAGAAGACTGGCTCCGTTCCGGGAAGTTGTCCTTAAGGCCGGTTCCTGACTTTAAGCCGTCTGTATCCAGCGAAAAAGTCCGCTCTCAAAAACCGGATGAAAAGCCGGTTCTTTATTTCCGTCCACCCGTGCGGGTGCGGCAAAATTGTATAATCTGTAATCAAATTACCTGAACGACAGGATCGAGCGTCAGCTATGCAAAGCCGCGAAATACGCAAGAGTTTTCTGGATTTTTTTGCCGGACACGGCCACCCTGTGGTCAAGTCCAGCCCGCTCATACCGGAGGGGGACCCGACCCTTCTCTTCACCTCCGCCGGAATGGTACAGTTCAAGCCGTATTATCTGGGCCTGAAAACCGATAAGAAGCGGGCCGCCTCCTGCCAGAAATCGTTTCGCACCACCGACATAGACAATGTGGGAAAAACCATCCGCCATACGACTTTTTTTGAAATGCTGGGAAACTTCTCTTTCGGCGATTATTTCAAGGAGGAGTCCCTGGCCTGGGGCTGGGAGTTCCTGACGAAAAAGATGGAGCTGGATATAAATCGCGTCTATCCCTCCATTTATGGCGGCGGAGTCGCGCCCAGGGACGAAGAGGCCAGGCATATCTGGGAAAAGATCCTGCCGAAAAGTCTGCATACCCACATCGTGGAATTGGGCGACTCGGATAATTTCTGGGCGATGGGCGACACCGGCCCCTCCGGCCCCTGCTCCGAGATATACTGGGATTGCGGCGAAAAATATGCGCACCCTGGCTGCACGGGCCCGGGCTGTTCCTGCGACCGCTATATGGAATTCTGGAATCATGTCTTTACGCAATTCGATAAGCGGCCAGGCGGGGTTTTTGAGCCTCTGCCGAAGAAGAATATCGATACCGGCATGGGGCTTGAGCGCCTGACCTTCATAGTCGAAGGTAAGGAAACCCCTTTCCATACCACGCTTTTCTTCCCGATCATGGAAGCGGTTTCCAAATTGTTGAAGGTGGAGTACGGCTCATCTCCGGAGACCGTCCCGGCTTTCCGCATAATCAGCGAACATTTACGCGCTTCCACTTTTCTGCTGGCCGCCGGCGTGATTCCATCGAATGAAGGACGCGGCTATGTGCTGCGCCGTCTTATACGCCGCGCCGCCCGCTACGGACGCGTTATGGGCGCCAGAGATCCGTTCCTGCACAAACTTGTCCCATCCGTGCAGGGAATTTTCCAGGACCTTTATCCGGAAATCATCTCCGCTGGTAAAACCATAACGGACGCGCTGAAATTCGAGGAACAGGGTTTTATCGAGACCCTTGAGAACGGCGAGAAATTCCTGGCGGAGTTGTTGGAGGAAAATCCCCGCGGCGTACCCGGGGACGAGGCGTTCAAACTTTACGAAACCTACGGTTTCCCGCTGGAACTGACCCGCGAGCTGGCGCTGAAAAAGAACATCCCGCTGGACGAAGAAGGTTTTCATCGCGCGCGCAAGGCCGCGCAGGATACCGCCAAGGCGAACTGGAAGGATTCCGGCGAAAAGAACGCCTTCCTGTTTCAGAAGGCGGAGGAAAAATTTAAACCTACCGTGTTCCTTGGCTATGACTCGGTCGAGGCTGACTCCGTTGTGATCGGTCTGCTGGATATGGCCGGTAATTTCGTCGAGGCGCTTCCTCCCGGAGCGGAAGGCTGGGCCGCGCTGGACCGCACGCCGTTCTACGCCGAATCCGGCGGCCAGGTCGGCGATCTGGGACTTTTGCTGAACGGCAAGGCCACGGTGGCCGAGGTTATGGACACGCAGAATCCGGTGGGTAAAGTATTCTTTCACCATGTTAAGGCGGTGGAAAGGCTCAAGGTCGGGGATAAACTTGGGGCCGTGGTTTCAGGGCTGCGCTACCGCACTGCCTGCAACCACACGGCCGTGCACGTGATAAACGCCGCGCTCAAAGAAGTGTTCGGCGCCGGCACGCGCCAGGCCGGCTCCATAGTCACGCCTGAAAAGTTCCGTTTTGACTATACCACCAGCAAAGCGCCGACCCGTGAGGAACTTTCACGCATTGAAGCCATAGCCAACGCGGCCGTGCGCGAGAATTACAGGGTTTTTAAAATGGAACGTCCTTTGAAGGACGCGGAAAAATTCGGCGCCACCACTTTGCTGGGAGAGAAATATATGGATCCCGCGCGGTTCATCCTGATAAATAAGGGCGGCTGGGATGAAGCCAGGGAACGTTACAGCCTGGAGCTCTGCGGCGGGACGCATATAGACGCGCTCGGCGAACTTATGCTGATCAAGGTGCTCAAGGATTCTTCCGTGTCCCGAGGTGTGCGCCGTATAGAGGGCGTGGCCGGGCTCGCGGCCGTGGACCATCTGCGGAACAACTCCGACATCGCCGAGGGTGTGGCGAAAAAGCTTTCCGTCTCCGTGGATGACCTGCCCGCGCGCCTCGACCAGCTTCTGGAGAGTATTAAGGAACTGAAGGCCGGCAAGGCCAAAGCCGCCCCGGAAACTTCCGCCAAAGAAGGCCGCTTGCTGGCCGAAGGCGTCAACGGCGCCCGCGTCCTGCTTTATGACGCCGGTTCCATGGAAGCCAAATCCCTGCGCGGGCTTTCCGATGAGATCAAAAAAGGTCTCAAGTCCTCGCTCTTGTTCGTCTGCTCACGGGCGGAGGGGAAGCTTTCCTTTATAGTGACGCACACTGGCGACGTGAACGCCGATGCCTCGGTTATAGCCAAAGGCCTGGCCGGGATACTGAACGGTTCCGGAGGCGGCCGCAAAGATTTCGCCCAGGGCGGCGGCGCGGTCCCCGCCGACATGCCCGTCTTCGAAAAACAGCTGGTGGAACTGGTAAAAAAACACATATAGCCGTTAGTTCGCTATAATGTAAAGGTATAAAAGGTAGACGCTACCTTTTTGCGACAGACGCGCCCGTGGTGAAATGGATATCACAGGAGCCTCCGAAGCTTCTAGTGCAGGTTCGATTCCTGCCGGGCGCACGTTTTTAGCATTCGCACGGAGCGAGCCAACTGCTTGGCTCGCGTCAGGAATCGAAAGCCGGAGCGAAGTAGCCAGCAGGCGGATGAGTGAGGCGGGGTCGCGGCCCGCCGTGAGCGACGGCGAACGGCGGAGCTGTGACCGATTCCTGCCGGGCGCACGTTTTTCATAGAGGGCTGGCGCCGTTTTTGGCCCTGGTGTCGGATTTAAGAACGGGAATGCGGGCAGGTAGAAAGGGAATGGAAAAGGTATTGCGCCGCACCATTTGATGATGTAGACTATGTATACGGTCTGCACCGGCGGTTCGCTATAGGCGGCCGGCCGGTTTCGCTTTCTGGAAACAGCTGATTTTTATCTTCGATGGAGTCGGCTTATAAAAGCACCCTGCCTTTGGCTTTTATAGAGGGTTTATGAAGATATCCAAGAATGAAATAATGCTTCAGGTTAACATTCTGAAAGAAGGGGATACCTACGTAGCCCACGCGCCGGCGCTGGACCTGTCCTCCTGCGGAAAGACAATGGCCGAAGCCGAACGTAATTTCCAGGCCGCCCTCGATCTGTTTATGGAAGAATTGAAAGAGATGGGTACCCTGGACGAAGTCCTTTTGGAACTCGGCTGGCAGAGATGCGCCTCACCCAAACACGGCTGGATTCCCCCGAACCTGCTGAAAACGCAGATTAAGGTTCACTTTCCCAGGCTTTGACAATGTCCCCTAAGATGGCGTGCCAGTCGGCCAAGACTCTCATCAAAATATTTGAATACTTCGGCTATACCATATCGAAGCGTAAAGCCGGCGACCATATCGCCATGCGCAAAGACGGATCTCCGCGACCGGTCATATTCCCGGATAAGAAAGATCTCCCGACGTTCATCATACTCAACAATTTGCGCACCGCAGGTATTACCAGAGAAGAGTATTTTGAAGCGTTGGAAAAGCTGTGATTTCAGTAAACCTTCACCAGTCTTTATATCCACATGGAAGGCGGCGAGCCAACTGCCCGGCCGTTTGTGGGCCAGAGGTCTTTGAGACGGCACTGCCATAGGCTTGGCCCGTCTCAAATCATCCGATCTGAAATGAAATCAATACCGGGATTTTATATCGGCACCATCGTGGAAGAGTCGTTGAGAGATAACCGTGTTCTCAACGACTTTAATGTTTTAAAAGTTCGCATAACTAACGAGGAAGTTCCGGCGAAACGGTGGCATCTCTACAAAGTCGAAGCGACATCAGAACAACCTGGCAAGCTTTCCTCGATGTTAAAACCCGGAAAATGGTACGCGCACTTCTGGAGCGGCGATAAAATGATGGTTGTCTTTCGGGACAGAACTTTCGAGCAAAAAGCGAGCGACAGAAGCACATGGGAGCCCGCAATTCAACACGGTCTCTCTCTTGGTATACCGAAAGAACAATTGGATTTTATAATTGAGTAGTTTTCGAGATTGCAGTATCATCGCGTGCGCATTGAATCCCACCGAACGGTATATAGCAAAATTTCATGAAAACCATTCTTGTTACCGGGGCCACGGGGTATATCGGGGGGCGGCTTGTGCCCCGCCTCCTGGAAAAAGGGTACAGGGTGCGGTGCCTTGTCCGCAATCCGGCGCACCTCGAGGGGCGGCCCTGGACCGGCCAGGTTGAGATGATCAAAGGCGACGTGCTCAATGGTGCGGGGCTGGACGAAAGCCTGCGCGGCGCGGATGCGGCCTACTACCTAATACATTCCATGGCCGATGTGCCGAATTTTCAGGCCCTGGAGGAGACCGCGGCTAGGAACTTTATAAGCGTCGCCAAAGCTCACGGCGTCGGGAAAGTGGTCTATCTGGGCGGGCTTGGTTCGGAGGAAGGGGGGCTTTCAAAACACCTCACCTCCCGCCACCGCGTGGGCGGCATCCTTCGTTCCTGCGGCCTGAACGTCACCGAATTCCGGGCCGCCATAATAGTCGGCTCGGGCAGCGTTTCGTTCGAGATCCTGCGGTACCTGGCCGAGCGCCTGCCTTTGATCCCCTGTTTTAAATATCTCAGGAATACCCGCTGCCAGCCCGTGGCCATACGCGACGTTCTGAGCTATCTTATCGGCGCGCTGGAAAATACCGCGTCCGACAACAGGATCATCGACATCGGCGGCGCCACGGTGCTCTCTTATCGCGATATGCTGCGTATTTACGCGGAGACGCGGGGCCTGCGGCGCGGTTTCTTCAATTTTCCGCTCTGGTCGCCGGCGATCTCCGCCAAGCTCATAGGTTTTATAACCCCGGTGCCGGCCATGTTCGCCAAACCATTGCTGGAAAGCCTCTCCAACGACGTGATCTGCTCAAACAAGGACGCGCTGAGCGTTTTCCCCGGCATCAAGCCGCTGGATTACCGTACCGCCGTGCAATACGCGCTGATGCGCGTCAATGAGCAGAATGTGGAGACAAGCTGGACCATGGCGTACGTTCCCAATTACAGCCAGTCCCGCGCTTTCATAGATAAAGAGGGTATGAGCCTGGAGGACAGGCATCTTGAGGTGTACGCTTCTCCGGAAGATGTTTTCAGGATTTTTTCCGGCATCGGGGGGGAGCGCGGCTGGTTCTCGCTGAACTGGCTCTGGAACCTTCGCGCCTGGATGGACCGGTTCCTGGGAGGGGTTGGCATGCGCCGCGGCCGGCGCCATCCCGATATCGTGCGCCAGGGAGAACCGCTGGATTTCTGGCGCGTGGAACGGGTGATCGAGAACCGCATGCTGCTGCTCCGCGCCGAGATGAAACTCCCGGGCAAAGGCTGGCTGCAGTTCGAAGCGCGCGCGTCCGGGAATAATATTTCCATATTACGCCAGACCGCCTATTTTGAGCCGTATGGCTTATTCGGTTATCTTTACTGGTATTCGCTCTACCCCCTGCACAAAGTGATCTTCGCCGGCCTGGCGGCCGGGATAAAGCGCCGCGCCGAAGCTTTGCGGCGCGCTTCCTGACCTGCCGCGTCCGCATCAGTTCAACGATGCCGCAGCGGCGCATCTTAAGTTGCTGATCCTCAGCGCAATTTCCACCAGGTCCAGGTCCGAGATCTCCGGGAACGCTTTACACATCTCCAAGGATGTTACCGAGGCGCCTTTATTCTCGAAACAGATCCTGGCTATGGCCAACCCTTTATAATTTATCTCGTATTTTGGACCCGGCGCCGTTCCCTCTGTCGGCCACGCGCAGACGCGCCGTATGTAGGCCGAAGGCCCTGTGATCTTTCTTGCCTTAAAACCGTCCCCGCATTCTCTCAGTTCCCATTTCATATTTCCTCCCTTTGGTCGCACCCGGAGTCTCGCATATAGCCTACAACACGACCCCGACAGCGTACTGTCGCTGTCCCAAAGTCTTTTTTCGTTAGTTTTTTTAAAAGTTTTCCATCGGGAGTATTCTCTGTCCGAATTTTCTACAATGTAGGAACAGCTAATGAAAAAGTCTTTTCCTATCTTAGCCGCGGTTTGCACGGCTGCGATCGTGCTTGCGGGGCCGGTCTTTTCCGGACCTAAGGCCAGATCCAATCCCGCTAACGCGCTGAAATCCATGTATACGCCTGATTACCTGGCGTTGAGATCGGGTTTGCTTGCCGAATTCAAAGACCTCAAACCGGGCCGTTTCGCCGAGCCGGTCTCGGGTCTCAAACGGGACACTTCTCCCAGGCGCAAGGTTATCGCGCTCACCTTCGACGCCTGCGGCACCCACAACAGCGGCTACAACGCGGAGCTTATCGAATACCTGCGGCGGGAAAAACTGCGCGCCACGCTGTTCGTTACCGGCCTCTGGATAGAAAAGAATAAGCAGCTCTTTCTGGAACTGGCCAGGGATCCGCTGTTCGAGATAGAAAATCACGGGCTTCTGCACCACGCCTGTTCCATAACCGGCAGGACCAGGTACGGGGTCATTCCCACCAGGGATATAAGCGCTGTTATAGACGAGATGGAGCTGAACGCCCGCAAAATAGAGGAGCTGACCGGCCGCCGGCCCGTTTTCTTCCGTTCCGCGACCGCGTTCGCCGACGAGGCCAGCGTCAGGATAGCTGAACGCCTCGGCATGGAACTGGTAAGCTATGAGATCCTGTCGGGAGACGCCATGAAGGCTACGGCTAAAAAAATGACGAGCAATATTATCAAAGGCGCGAAGCGCGGTTCCGTGGTAATTATGCATTTTCACCGCCCCGAGTGGCGCGAGGTGGACGCCCTTAAAGCGGCCATTCCCGTTCTGCGGGCCAAAGGTTACACTTTCGATAAACTGAAGAATTTCCCGCTGAAGTCCTCCGCGGGTATTGTGGTCAAAAAAGGGGCATTATGATCATCGCTTATTTGTTCGCCGGTTTTATTCTGGGAGCAGCGGCCGCCTATTTCTTCGCGGCCAGCCGCTTCGGCGACGCCGCCGCCAGGGCCCAGACCGAGGCCGGCATGTTCCGCGCGGAATTGGACGCCGTCAAGAGCGAACTGGTAAAAGAACGGGAGGCCTCGATGCGGCTTTCCTCCGATTCGGCCGCAGGAAAGGCAGAGCTGGCGGCGCTTAATAAAAAACTCGCGGAGGAAAAAGGCGAGCTGCTGAAGATACAGGAGAAATTCTCCGCGGAGTTCAAGAATCTGGCCCAGGAAATACTGGACGAAAAAAGCCGCAAGTTCACGGACCTGAACCGGGAGAACATCGGCAACATCATCGGGCCCTTTCAGGAGAAGATAAAAGATTTCGAGAAAAAGGTGGGCGAACTGCACGAGACCGGCCTGAAGGACCGCTCCGCTCTGCTTACCGAACTTAAGAACCTTAAAGAGCTTAACCAGCAGATGAGCTCCGACGCCAAAGGTCTGACCAGCGCTTTGCAGGGCGAATCCAAATCGCAGGGCGACTGGGGCGAGATGGTCCTGGAAAAAATACTCGAGAAGGCCGGCCTGGAGCCAGGCATCCACTACGAGACCCAGAAGACCGTAGCCGTGTCTCCCGGGGACGAGGGGCATCTGCGCTCCCGCCCGGACGTGGTGATAAACCTGCCGGAGGGCCGCCACCTGGTGATCGATTCCAAAGTTTCGCTGACCGCCTATATGGACTATTGCCGGGCCGAGGATCCCAAAAAGCAGGAAGAGGCCCTGAAGAAACATATCAGATCGCTGGATAAGCATATTGAGGAACTGGGCGCTAAAAAATACCAGCTTTCCGGCGACCTGAAAAGCCCGGATTTCGTTCTGATGTTCATCCCGGTGGAGCCCGCGTTCTATCTGGCCGCCAAAAGCGACATCAAGCTCTGGGACCGCGCCTTCGACCTTAATATCGTGATAGTAACCGGCTCCACGCTGCTGGCCACCATGCGCACCGTCTCCGCCCTCTGGCGGCAGGACAGTCAGAACAGGAACGCCGTGGAAATAGCGGGCAAGGCGGGCGAGTTGTACGACAAAATAGTGGATTTCGTCAAGGACCTGGACGAGGTCGGGGACCGCATCCGCCAGCTGGACGCGGCCTACGAGAGCGCCCGCAAGAAGATAGAGGGCAAAGGCAACATGCTGCGCAAGGCCGAGGATATAAAAAAGCTCGGCGCCCGCGCCTCGAAGCAGCTTCCGCACGATACCCTTGAAAAAATAGAGCAGTAGCAGCGCAAAGCCGTTATGCCGCAAAAGCCTATTCTGGAAAAAGATACGGCGCTTAAGTTCCCGCACGCGCTGCTGATCAGCGCGTCGGCCGGCTCGGGCAAAACCTACACGCTTACCCAGCGGTACGTGCAGTTCCTCCTTTCGGAAAAAGTCCCGAATAACGATCTGTCCGGTATTTTGGCCGTTACTTTTACCAATAACGCGGCCAAAGAGATGAAGGCCCGCATTCTGGCCTGGCTGAAAGAACTGGCGCTGGATAAGAATTGCGAAAAAATGAACGAGACCCTCGAACTGGTCTCGCTCAGCCGGGACGAGGTGAACGCGCGCGCCGCGGCGCTTGTGGACCGCATTATCTCCGATTACTCCGACTTTCACATACAGACCATCGACAGTTTCCTGGCGCGGGTGATGACCGCCTCCGTGGACGAGCTTAAGCTGCCGCTCAAGGCCGGGATCACCATGGCCTACGACGTCCTTATCGACCTTGCGCTTTATTCCCTGTTTTCCCGCATCGGAAAACCGGAATTGCCCGTTGGGACCGTGGACAAATTCCTGGCCGTGCTGCCGAAGACCGGCTCATATCCCTGGAATCCGGCGCTGCGCGTCAAAGAGCATTTCAACAGTTTCCTGAATCAGGAAGGGAAGACGGCCGGCATTCTGGCCGCGCCGGGCGGGGATTACGAAGCCGCGCTTAAAATTAAGTTCGCCGATACGCTTAAATTCTGCGTCGGGTCAATAAAACATTTCGGCAGGGACCTTGTCCGGGACAGTTCCGCTGCCGCCATAGAGGCCGGAAACCTCACCGCATTTTTGGCTTCATACAGTTTTAAATACGGCATTCTCAACGGCATAAAGAAAAAGAATTTCCCCGACGGCTGGGAAAAAGAGGCGGCGCGCCTGAACGAGCTGGTCATTGAATTGACCGAGCTTAACGCGGCGGCCTATTATCACCCGTATGTCGGCATTTACGACCGTTTTAAGGCGGAACTCGAACGGGTAAAGCGCGGCAAGACCGACGTGATCCACATAAACGACATAGCCAAAAAACTCGCCGCCTATATAAACGCGAGCAATGTCCCGGAGATCTACCTTAAGCTCGGCGAGCGCATCCCGCACTTTCTTATCGACGAGTTCCAGGACACCAACCGTCTGCAGTGGGACGTCATCCGCCCGCTGGTGGAAGAGTCCCTCTCCAAGACCGGTTCGCTGTTCGTGGTGGGTGACATAAAACAGGCCATCTATATGTTCCGCAACGCCGATTATAAAATAATGCGCGGCCTCCTCGATGTGGCCGAAGGCCGCGTCCCGAAAACCGATTATCTGTCCCTGGAACCCCTAGGCGGCGAGCTGAAGTACGTCAATCTGCCGGTGAATTACCGTTCCGACGGCGAGGTCCTGGCTTATGTCAATACGCTTTTCAGGGAAAAGCTCAAAAGCGAACCCGAATTGATCGGCGGCGACATTACCGAGCTCACCACCTATACCCAGTCGGTGCGGCCGGACCGCCTGGGGCGCGGTTACGTAAAAACGGATATCCTGGAACTGGAGGACTTGGACGAGCCGGGCCGGCAGAAAGAATGGCTGCTTGACGCCGTGCGCGGCGCGCAAAAACGCTATCCGCTGAACGAGATCGCCATTCTCGTCGGCAAAAATAAACGCATAGAACCGGTGGTGGAGTGGCTTACCGAAGCCCGTATCCCGGTGGCCTCGCTGAGCTCGCTTGATATCCGCAAGCGCAAGGTGGTGGCCGAGCTGATAGCTTATCTGAAGTTCCTCGAGACCCCGTCGGACGACCTTTCTTTCGCCGATCTTATAACCGGCGAGATCTTCACCGCCCTTACTGGGCTGAAGCGCGAAGAGATGCGCGATTTCATTTTCGCCGCGCGGAGCGGCGGCGAGGTTCGGGGCTCGGGGCTCGGGACTCGGGATCCAGAACACGGGACGCGGGGTGCGGGATTATTATACGCGGAATTTAGAAACCATCCCAAATACAAGGGATACTGGGAAAAATATCTGGACGAGCCGTTCCGCAAAGTGGGCTATCTGCCGCTTTACGAACTGGTCGCGCTTATTTACGGCAATTTTAAATTATTTGATAATTTCCCGGACGAGCAGGCCTTCCTCGCGCGTTTCCTGGACGCGGTAACGGCGCTTGAAGCAGAAGGCGTCACCAGCCCCCGTTCTTTCATCGAATACGCCTCCGGTACGGACGAGGATAAGGCCGCCGTTTTCGCCATCGCGCTGCCGGAATATATAGACGCCGTGCGCGTAATGACCTTTCATAAGTCAAAGGGCCTTGGCTTTTCCGTGGTCATAAATCTGATGTATGACGAGCGCGACCTTACGGACCCGATGTATTTCGAGGAAAAGGACGGTGAGATCCACGTTTATCATATCACCAAAGCCGCGGCGGACGTTTCCATCAAGCTGAAGCCGGTTTATGAGAGCCGCAGGACGGACGGAAATGTGCAGGACCTGAATTTGCTTTACGTGATCTCCACCCGCGCCCGCCATGAACTTTATAATCTGGTTATCCGCAAAGTCCGCAAAACCACGGTCAAAGAACGGAAATTGCCGGACCTGTTCGAAACGTTCGAAGGCGGTAAACCCGCCGCGCATAAAACCGGACACCGCAAAGCGTCGATGCCGGTGGAGATCGTTTCCGGCGGCGTCCGCCCGGAACAGCGTTTCGACGCGCTGAAACCGACGTACGCCACTTTTTTCGAGACGGCCGAAGGCGAGCTGGCGCATAAAGTACTTTCGAAAGTTAATTACTTGCCGGAGGCCATATGCCATAAGCCGGAGGCTTTAAGAGCAGAACTTGAAAAATACTATGCCGACTTTGCGTCCGGGTTCCCTTTTAAATTCGACGAGGGCAAGATCGTAAACGCGCTTTCCTCGTTCCTGGTAAGTCGCGAGGCCGCGCCGTTGTTCGCCGCCAGGCCGGGCCGTCAGGTTCTCATAGAGGCCGAGTTTATAGATAAAGCCGGTTCACTGTTCCGCATGGACCGGATACTCGTGGACAAGGATTCTGTAACCGTTATAGATTTCAAAACCGGCCGGGAAAATACGGAAAAATACGCCGTTCAGATGAAAAATTACCTGGAAATAATCTCCGAGATCTACGCCAAAAAAGCCGTCGGCCTCCTGGCCTATGTGGATTTGAAGAAGATAGTCGAAATCCCTTGATCCTTTCCCCGGAGAACAGTCCCCTGTCATATGGGCCATAAGTTTCCGCCTGCGTGGGCCCAAATACCCATGCGCCTTTTACGCGGGGCTTGTAAACTATTATGACCGCCATGAATATACTCACGACCGCCATCTCCCTTTTGCTGTCTTTATCTTCCGTCCCGGCCGCCCTTGAGCCGCCCGGCGAAGGGAGTAGCGGATTTTCCAAGAGCCTTTCCACGGCAAAAGTTAATGAGGCGCTGGAGCTTGGCAACCACCTTGTCAGCCCCGATCTGGTGGCGGATCTGCGAAACCGCCTTTCTCAAACTAAGAGCATCACAAATTCAGCTTTCAGCCGTCGCAGGGGACTGCCGGCGCAGGGAAATCCGAAGATGCTTGTGCTGCTCATCGAATTCGCCGAGTATCCTCACAAAGACGCCGATACCGCCGAAGTGATGCGCGACAAGATTTTTAATTCAGGTTCCTATGTTCCCTATGAAAGCCTGAGCGCCTATTACCGGCGTTCGTCTTACGGCAAGCTCAATATAGAGGGAAATGTCCTGGGCTGGTATAATGCCGGCTGGCGCTCCGATGTCCCGGAGACCGGGAAAGGCCGCGAAGAACTTGTCAGAAAGGCCATTCAAAATTATCCCGATCATGATTTCTCCCAGTACGACAATAACAACGATGGGACGGTAGATTACTTCGCGGTCATATGGACCGGACCAGCGGGCGAGTGGGCTACTTTCTGGTGGGGATTAAAGCTGGAGTTTTCCGATAAAGGTTTTGAGGCCGGCGGTAAAAAATTAGGTTCCTACTCATGGCAATACGAGGCTGATTAGGACGATACAGCGGGCGAGTTCTACCCTAAGACGCTGATCCATGAAACAGGCCACGCTTTGGGACTGCCGGATTATTATGATCTTGCCCCCGGGACCGGTCCGGCCGGGGGTCTTGGAAAAATTGACATGATGGAT
>Ga0172379_10008571_pt1 | contig 12836 bp, 7 predicted proteins | sample GrowelOW334metaG_FD_119756 | JGI IMG/M metagenome (GOLD analysis project Ga0172379, IMG submission 119756) | Groundwater microbial communities from an aquifer near a municipal landfill in Southern Ontario, Canada - Groundwater well OW334 metaG | ecosystem: Environmental > Aquatic > Deep... | reverse complement strand
CACCTACTAACAAATCAATATCGGAAACAGAAATTTGTCTTTTTCCACCCTCGCCAACAACAGTATAAGCAATCAATTTATCAATTTCTTTATTTAATCTAAAAAGATCCGGACCAACAAAGCTCGCCAATTTATTTATCGCCATTTTATCTATTAATCCATTCCTCTTTTTTACTTCATTTTCTATCCATAAATTTACTTGAGAATAATTAAGCTGGTTAAAAACAAGAACCTGATCTGATTTTAATAATTTTTTAAATATTTTTTTTCGACTATCAATTTTTCCATTCTCAAAAAATATTACAATAAAATCTTTAGAAATATTTTTTTTATCAAGCAAATCAACAATTTTTTCCTGCAAATCTTTTTTTGCTTTACTAATAATATTTTCAATGACAACCATTTTTTTATCGCTAAAAAAAGTGCTAGTTGAAACAGCTTGCTGTATTTTTAGCCAATCTAAATTATTGTCAGAAAAATAAATAAAATTCAAACCTGATTTATCAGTCTTTATAAAATTATTTTTAATTTCATTCAATTTTTGGCGAGCTAAAAATTTATCCTCGCCATAAATAAATATTGTCATATCAGCCCATTTTATCTTTTTAAGTAAATTTTGTAAACAATAAAAAACTCCTCAGTTTTTACTAAGGAGCTTAATCAACTTAAATTATTTTTCTCTCCATTTTCCTTCTAAAACACTAGCTATATCATCCAATACATCAACAAGCTTTCTATTTGAATATTCAGGATGCCCCTCAATTTCAGGAGTCATTATATCTAGTGACTTTCCATTAAACTTTAAATCACTATAATTAGCTTTTAATTTGTCCAAATCTTTAATAATCGTCTGCTTTTCGACCTCATCCTTATTTAACAGAACTTTATCAAGCGCTTTGACTGTATCTTTAAGTTCACCTTCCAACAGACCTATTTCACGTGCTTGATCTTTTTCATCTTTTATTCCCAAATCTTCTGGGCTTGGTCCTTCATTTTCTACCATAAATTTTTGTATTAATTAATAATAATTTTAAAAATTTTTTGTTATTTTTAATTTCTAATTTATCATTTACATTTTACCCCCCCCTATTATTTGTAAAGCCAGCACCTGTGGATAAAAAAACGAACTACAAGAGTTCGTTATAAACAAAGAACAAAATTACACACCGTAAAAACCAGTTGACTCAGTAATAGGCTTCCTATTAGGATCACGTGTTGTGTCAACAAAAGTCACACAAATTCTCAAGTTATTTCTACCATCAATCACCAATCCCTGCTTTTTTGCTTCCACATTTCGAGATTCATTTTCCAGCAAGTACGTAAGCAACAATCTTTTCAGTGCTCTCATCTTCCTTCCCTCCTCTTCTGGTCTGTGGCCAAGGTGCAAAATAAAGAACAAAAAACCACTGACTGCAGTGGATTGTTTCTTTGCTTTTTAATTTAGGCAATCAAACAATTCACCGCTGTCCGTGGCTAAAAAAGAAAAAATATCTATTTGTTAGTATATTCTTTTTCATCAAATTAAATATAATCTAATAAAAATAATTAGTCAAGATTTTATTATCAACCAAAAAAAATTAAAAAATATAAAAAACAGGCATTTTGTTTTTGCCTGTTTCATAATTTTTAATCTTTATTCAAAAAAGAAATCTTGACTATCCGATGTTTCAGAATTTGTTAAATTAGATAAAGCATTTTTCTCAGCAATCACGAATTTAATCTTTTTCAATGTTCTAAAATAGAAAGATGGAGCAAATGGTCTGTTCTTTGTTTTAATATCTAGCGGATTTGGAATTGGATTCTTTGGAGGTTTTACTAGATAATTTCTAATTTTAAATTTCAGAGTATGAGTTGTTTTGTTTTGATATATTCTGTATGGTCCTCGCCAGATGTTGTCTCTGTCTTTGATGAATAATCTTAAATTCTTTTCTTTAATATTTGTCTTGTTTAATTTTGTCTTGGAATATCTAACTGAAACTCTGAAATTAATATGTTTATTAACATTTTTTTGATAAGCTTTTTTGACTGTGCCGATATTTGATAATAGTTTTAAATAACCAGGATAGCTGTTCTTCTTAGTAAATCCATTTAGATGTTTCTTCTTGTTTCTGATTAATTTAATGTAGAGATCTTTGATTACTTTTTGTTTTGGAAGAAGATAGAAAAGAAGATCTGCATTATCTGTAACGCTTTGATAGGTTTGATTTAGAATTACGTTTTCTAAATTAAGTTTTTCGGTAAAAAGAATGGCTGAAATGATAACATAGTTTTCTGTTTTGATACTTTCTGTATGGCCTAAAATGTCAACTGAAAAGAATTTAAGTGTTGCTGTTTCAGAAATTGTAATTGGCGTTGTGTATTGTGTTGATAACGTAGTTGGATCTATACCATCAAGTGTATAATATGTTATTGCTGTTTCATCTGTTGTTAAAGTTACAGCTTGAGCGTTATCGTATGTTCCACCAGCTGGAGTAGCAGTTGTTACTGGTGCTTCTGTATCAATGATAACAGAACCAGTTGCTGACCAATCAGATATATTGTCAGCTATATCTACTGCATTGACTCTAAAATACCAAGTACCATCAATCAAAGAAATTGTATGAGTAAAAGAGTTTGCTATTGCAGTTGAGATATTCAAATCACAACCAATAAAGCTTGAATTATCGCACCATTGTACATTGTAAGCTGGATCACCTAGTCCTGAAGTTGTATCTGTTGATGCTGTCCATGTCCATTCTGGCTTGTTATTATTAGTTGGTGAGGTTGTTATAGGATCACCTGGAATTGAAGGAGGTGTTGTGTCAATTTGAACTAGATAACTGTTGTAATTGTTAGATGGATCATTATCAAGATTAACAGCGATCGTATGAATATACCAAACTCCATCTGAAGGAACAGTTGCAGTAAATATGCCATCTGCATCAAAAGTACCAGCAAGTACTTCAACTTGAGTTGGTGTTGAATTTTGAGAAACTAGATAATGATAATTTGTTGTAGAAGATCCATTGGATGATAATGACATATCAACTAATGCATCTGAATACCAAGTAACATGGGATGGATGAGATGATGATGTAAATGTTGGATCTGGTGGTGTAACATATTCATACGCTCCCATATCATAATAGTCTACTGCACCTGCTCCTGTATTTACTACATCTGGATCATCATATCTTTGCTTGCCAGCATAGTCAGTGGCAATATCTGTGTCGTAACCAGCATCGATGGCTGGAGAATCAGATTGAAGATGAAAGTCCGATCCAAAAGTTACAAATTTTGGATCAGTTATAATACTGCCTGTTCCACCTTCATTAGATGAATTATAGTAATCATTATATGAAATACTTTGTGTTCCAGCAGTACTCGACAACACATCCGTAATGTTATAAAAAATATCATCTTTAAGATTAAGCGTTCCACCGCTCTGATTGATAAAAATACTTCCTGCAGAAGCTCTCCAAAAAACACTGTTATAAATATTAGCTGTCCCGCCAGCGAGTGTTATAAATGTTGTAGGAGCAATATTCATCACCTTTGATGCTATATTCAATGTTCCGTTGGTCACAGTAAACGTGTTTGATGCGCCCATTGTTGGAGTATCAACAAGAGTGAGAGTTCCACCAGGAGCGTTAAGAGTTAAATTTTTTCCCCAAGTATTACCATTTGTAGTCAGAGTATAAGATGATCGCCCTTCGAAAGTATACAATTGTGTCGATGCCGAAAACGTCCAGCTTGCAACAGGAGCAAGGGTCAGCGATCCAAATATACTTGTAGCAGTACTTGTTGTGAAAGTCGGATTATTCGTAATGCCAGATTCTCCATTTAAACCTAAAAAAGTGGTAGTCGATATACGAGGCATATCCTGTATCAAAGTCATTCCTGTTGAACCAAAAGATGCCGAATCAAAAATAGCTGTGTCTTGACAAAGAGGCACGCGGCCAGCACCACCAATACCTCCAGAAGATAGATACCAATTACCATCAGTACTCCAATTATTGCTAGCCCCGCTTAACTTGTACCAATATTGAGGAGTAGATGTTGTAAATAAAATACTGGAATTACCACCACAATCCCCGCTTCTACCCGAAATATTACTCAGATCGTTCATAGATGCTAATTCCCATGTAACGGCAGAATAAATAGTATTAGCAATAGCTGCATATCCAGCAGCAGACGGATGTAAATGATCACCATTATCATAAATTGGAAGAAGTTTATCCGGATCTGATGGATCTTCTAGAGCAGTATAAGTTTCAGCAACTATATCCACGTCTGTAGCGCTATTTTGAATCCAATCATTGATCTGATCAGTTTTAATCTGTGCTGCTTCATACCACTCTGAATGTCCTTTCCATGGTGTTATTTTTGCGGCAATTACAGTGAGACCTGCAGTTTTTAACGCGGTATACATGCTTTGCAGATTAGATTCAGTGCTCGCCACACTGTATCCGCTGCGTATGTCATTCACTCCACCTAATACAATCGCATAACGAACATTCTGCAAGCTTGTGATAGAAGAAATTCTAGCAAGCATCGCATCGGTCTTTTGCCCATCGACACCAAAATTATATACACCGTATCCATATTCATTTGAATTTAGCTCTGTCGTCAAAAATTGAGGATAGGAACCATTATTTGCAGGTGTAGGATAACCTCTTGTAATACTGTCCCCAATAGCACCAATTGACTTAGTCGGCAAAGAAACATCGCGAAAATCTGTATTTGAGATAGAAATAGAAATAGCATTTATAATTCGTCGAAGGTTGATAGTGTCTGAGGCAACCAACATCCGGTTTGTCGAACTATTTCCGTTAATGGTTAAACTGTGTGTAACTGTAATATCTCCAGCAAGTGTAAATGTGTTGGTTTTACTGTTTGTGCCAGTTCTAGTCAGATCATAAAATGAGATATTTCCTGTGAGAGTATGAGCCGTTCCACTAAATGAAACTGCATGTGCATTAGGATCAAAGTATCCAGAATTCAAAGCAAAAAGAACAGCTAAACCGAAATCCACATTGCTTGCTAGTTGTAATGTCCCAGTACCGGACATAATAAGAGAAGTCTTTATTTGAACACCGTTTGTGTTTAATGTTGTGGTAGTCCCAGTTGCTGGCGCAAAACGAGTGTATCCGCCACCATCTCCATAGGTCATACCTGATACCAGCACTGTTGATCCATATGAAAAAAGTGATACTCCTCCTGCAATAAATAATGTCGGATTTCCAGTGGCCGGATTAGCCCATGTAACATTATTACAATAGCCTGTGGCATTAACATTAACACTGTACGAATTAGCTGATGAATTGGAATCAAAAAAACAATTATCACTAGAGGTTGGCAGATTGCCTGCATCAGGACTGCCACCAGACGTAGCTGCCCAATGAGTTGCAGCATCGCTCCAATTTCCTGAACCACCTACCCAATATCTTTCCGCTGCACTCGCCACCGCACCTCCAAAAAAACAAACTCCCAAAACAAAAAAAAGACTCAAAAGAATCTTGTATTTTGAAATACCAAAAAATTTTACCTTTCCATTAAGCCCCCCCCCTCGTACTTTTTTGTTTATTTTTGTATTAAAAAAATACATATTTGTTTTTCTTATATAAATTTTGATAATCTAAGTATACCACATCTAAAAGAAAAAATTATCCACAAAAAAAGAGCGTCAAAACGCTCTACTCAAAAAAAGAACAAAAAGATCAGCCGAGTTGTCCGAAATTGGAATGAATCAAAGGATTAAAACGCGAACCGTACTCACGTTCAAATTGCATTTCAACATCATTCAAATCCTTTCGATTTTTGCGATACACGTAAATGAGCTTTTCATGATCAGTCATCTCATCCCATGTCTTCGTCTTCATCTTCTCTCTTCCTCCTTTTCCGCAGGCACAGACACTACAAGGAGTCGTACAATTGCAGACCATACTCATTTTCCTCCCTCCTTTTCCTCTCCTCTCTCGCAGACAAAATGAACTAATAATTATTAGCAGATTTGTGAATAATTATCAAGACATTTTGACAATCAGATGTCGGATGTCGGAAGTCGGAAGTCGGAACGTTCCGAAGTTCTGACGCTCCGACGTTCCGACGCTCCAAAACAAAAGACCACCGGCATCGGTGGCTAGTTTATTTCAAAATATAGAAACTAAACATCACACCGCTGCCTGTGGCTAATAATAATGCTAATAATCAATTCAGTTTTAAGAACATTATTTTTCATCAATTTAATTTTAGCCTACAAAAAATTTCCAGTCAATAATTTTTATCAACAACTTGTTTTCTTGTTTCGTTGTTTCTTTGTTTTCGCCGTTTCCCCTTGACTTTTCTTTTTCATACAGTGTAATATATTTAATAACAGTTTACACTCGCACCCTACAATCCCGAGGGAAACAAGGAGGAAGAGAAATGCAATACTTGTTCCAAACACCACAGCAGAATCAACCGATTCATCAGCATCCATTTGTTTGGTGCAACGGCAGATTTTATAACATTCAAGATTTCGGTTTTCCAGTTTCTAAGCATGGTTTTCATTATGGCACAACAACGTTTGGCGGAACTGGCGTTCGCAAATGTATTGATGGAAAACATCGTATTTTCAGAGCAGAAGATCATGCCCAGCGATTTCTAGATCATGCCCAAGGCTTTGGACTTAAAGTTCCTTTCTCAGCTAAAGATATTCTTAATGCTTGCGTAGAAATCAGTCGGCGAAATATGCCAAGTTTAAAAACAGAAGATCTCTATTTACGCATGGCACTTGATCCATTTGATCAATACCTTGGCGTTGGCTCTTCTGAACAAACAGATGTGGTCATTCTCGCTCAAGACTTAACCCAATACTTAAAGATTGCTGAAGGACGAACTGGCGCTTCATTGCTATTGCCAGGACAACAACTGTTTCGTAGAGGCGATGAAACTGTTGGGCTTCCTTTCTTCAAAAGTGCTATAAATTACGGACTTGGAAATATGTGGAAGCGTATTGCCCACCATTTTGGCGCAGTTGAAACTCTCGCTGCCGGACCAAGTTCAAACAGTTTGAGCGAAGCAACAGGAGCTTGCCTATTTGTTATCAAAAATGACGAAACGATTGCAACTCCTAGTCTTGATTACATGTGTCTAGATAGTATTACCAGACGAACAGTGCTTTGGATTCTTAGAACACTGAATATTTTTGTTCATGAAACTCGCATCTCCGAAATTGATGTTCTATCTGCAAAATGCGTTTTTCTTGTCGGAACTTGGGCTGGACCAGTTTTCATTGAAGAAATCCTTCATGATATCAGCACTCCAAGTATTCCAAAAGAAATTTTAACCGCTAACAATGGAAAAAATTTCTTTCAATATATTCTTGACAACCTGCATCCTACATCGTATATGTTTCCAACATCAGGCGAGCATTATGATTTTTTCAGAAAAGTTGAAAGGATTTATTGGGACATTGTTCGTTGTAATTTCTCTGCCTTGCCATCAGAATTTGTTATTCCAGAAAACTGGCACACATTGATTCCTCCTTCAGCTCCAAAAGAACCTGTAATCGATCCCGAAGATATTAAAGATTGGCCTTAATCTTTATTTATTAGCTCCTTCATCACAAAATCCACATTCCTGTGGATTTTTTAGTTGAGCAAGCATTTTTTCCGAACCGCAGTGAAGGAAAAACATGCTTGATCAAGTATCCCGCACCAAATGCCAAAATAAAAAAAGTATTATATAAAATTAAAATAATACTTTTTAAAATCCTAAAAACAAAGAATTCTATTTCATTTGGTGTGGGATTTATTTCTTTTCTTTATATTGATTAATTGTCCAAAAAGGACTAGTTGGAATAATTGCTTCAAAATCACCTTCAACATAATACCACTTTTTCTTTTCAATCAAAATCATATCGCCAGATTTGAATTTGAATATTTTATTATCCAAAAAAAATTTTCCTTTTCCTTTTAAAATATAATACATTTCATCAACCTTTTCATTCATCGCTAAACCAAACTTTGGATATCTTTTTTTTATTTTCACAACACATAAACTCAAATTCCTATTTCCACCATATTCATAAATTACACAATTTGGCTTTTTAATTTTTTCTGCCTTATTTTTAGAAACCAACATATTAGCGATTTGCATATTCGTATCATTTGCATTATTTGTATATTCGTATTATATTTCACAAAGTTTTCAAAACTTAACGTGAAATATCAATTAGTCTATTCTTTTAAATCCCCCCAGTTTTTACCGATTCCAATATCAACAACCAAAGGCACTTCTAACTTATAAATATTTTCCATTACATCTTTAACTTTTTTCAACACTTCATCAACTTTATTTTCTTTAACCTCAAAAACCAATTCATCATGCACTTGAAGTATCATCCTAACATCATTTGCAGACATTAGAGATTTATTAGAGAAATCCGATTCGAGAAGGATTCGAGATATTTCTATCATAGCCATTTTAATAATATCAGCCGCAGTACCTTGTATTGGCATGTTAATCGCCATCCTCTCTCCCGCCATTTTAACCCTAAATGCAGATCCATCTTTTAATTCTGGCAAATATCTGCGTCTTCCAAATAATGTTTCCACATATCCATTTATTCTTGCAAAATCCAATGTCTGTTTCATATAAACAGCAATTGTTGGAAATTGCGCAAAATATTCGTTGATAAATGTTTGCGCTTCTTCTCTTGGAATTCCTAATGACAATGACAGACCATGTGCTGACATTCCATACATAATTCCAAAATTAATTGTCTTAGCAACTCTTCTTTCTTTGTCCGAAATCTTATCCAAATCTTTTTTAAAAATTTTTGACGCAGTTGCAGTATGAATATCCTGTCCTTCTTCAAAAGCTTTGATCATATTCACATCGCCTGAAACATGCGCCATTATTCTCAATTCAATTTGTGAATAATCAGCTGCCAATAATTTATAGCCTTTTTCAGCAATAAATGCTTTTCTTATTTGCTGACCGACATCAGTTTTAATTGGAATATTTTGCAAATTCGGATCAGAAGAAGACAATCTGCCTGTTGCCGTAATTGTCTGGTTAAAACTCGTATGCACTCGATCATCAGAATTTACTAATTCAGGTAAAGCATCCAAATAAGTGCTTTTTAATTTTGATAATTCTCGATGCTCTTCAATTAGACCAATAATTGGATGAACTTGTCTTAATTTTTCCAATTCTGATGCAGCTGTCGAAAATCCAGTTTTTATTTTTTTAATTTCTAAAGTCGATAATTTTAATTTATCAAATAACACTTCTTTCAATTGCAAAGTTGATCGCACATTAAAACGACAGCCTGCCATTTTATAAATTTCTGTTTCTAATCCTAATATTCTTTCGCCAAATTCTTTAGATAATTTTTTCAAAAAAGGAACATCAATTTTGATTCCATTATCTTCCATTTCTGACAACACAGGAACTAAAGGAATTTCAATTTTTTCTAAAACTTCAGTTAATTTTTTTTCATTTTTTAATTTTTCGCTAAATTTCTTAAACAACCTAAAAGTAAAATCAACATCTTCACAAGAATACCAAGCTAATTTTTTTGGATCAACTTCCAAAATATCTTTTTTTATTTTTTTCTTACTGCCATTTAAATCTTCAAAAAAAGCTGGACCAACTAATTCATCAAAACTCATCATTTCATAACCAAATTCTGAAAATGCCAAATCATCCAAGCTATGTTTTCTTGTTCCTGGATTCAAAACATATGATGCAAGCATTGTGTCAAAGCTAGCATTTTTTACTTTAATGCCAAAATTTTCCATTACTAACAAATCATATTTTAAATTCTGGCAGATTTTTCTATATTTAGAATCTTCTAAAACTTTTTTTAATTCATCAAATTTTAATCTTGAATTAAACACTTGAATATAATAAGCAATTTTTTCTTGCCAACAAAGACTTATTCCAACTAATTCTGCTTCAAATGCTGCCTTGCTTGTTGTCTCAGTATCAAAAGCAAATTCTTTTTGCGATTTTAAATCATTAACTAATTTATCTAATTCTTGTTGTGTTTCAATTAATTTATAATCAACATTTTTATTCTTATTCCATTCTTCCATATAAAAATTTTCATTTTTTTTCAAATCAAATAATCCAACTTGTTTTTCTTCTTTTTTGCTTTCTGGTAATCTGTTTAATAAGCTTCTGAATCCTAATTCTTGAAATAATTTAATTACTTTTTCTCGATCATAATCTTTCAAATCACATTTATTCAAATCAAAATCAAAATTAATGTCTGTAATTATTCTCGCCAATCTTTGCGATAAAAAAGCATCTTTTTTATATTCTAATAAAAGTTTTTTAATTCGTTCCGGCATTTCTTTACCAATTTCTAATTTCCAATTTCCAATATTTCCTTTTTCCAAATCAACATACAATTTCTCAAGATTGCCAAAACTTTTAAGCAGATTAACTGCCGTTTTCTCGCCAATCCCTTTGACTCCAGGAATATTATCGCTTGGATCGCCTCGCAATGCTTTATAATCAACTAATTGATCTGGCTTTAATCCATATTTTGCAATTACCTCTTTTTTGCCAAACAAAATTGTATCATTAACTCCTTTTTTCAAAGTATAGACTCTAGTATTGTCATCAACTAATTGCATTGCATCCATATCACCAGTTACAATAATGCTTTTGATATTTAATTCTTTTGCTTTTTCTTTCAAAGTCCCTAAAATGTCATCAGCTTCATAACCAGCAATTTCAAAATGAGGAATATTCAATGCTTCCACAACTTCACGAACTTTTGGAAATTGACGATATAATTCTTTATCGCCAGCTGGTCTTGTTGCCTTATATTCCGTAAAAATTTTATGCCTGAATGTTGGCGCTTTTTTATCAAAAGCAACGACAATATAACCAGGCTTTAATTCTTTTATTGCTCTAAACAAAACAGATGAAAAACCAAAAACAGCATTAACTAATTCGCCATTTGGAGTAGTCAAAGGCGGTATCGCATGATAGGCGCGATGTATTAATGCATTTCCATCAATCAATAAAATAATTTTATCTTTTCTTGGCATTTATAATTATTTAATTTTACCTAAAGTATAGCAAAATCCAAACAAAAAAAATAGAGACAAAAAAAAGACGGATTTATTCACCGAAGTCTCCCCAAAAGGGAGACGAAGGTGAACTTTTTCAAATCCGTCTTTAACCTTACAAAATGTTAATCTATGGCCCGATATTTCGCAATATTATTAAAATCCAATCCTCCTGAACCAGTAAATTTTCCACCCATAAATAGATAACCATCATAAGAAATCATAGCATTAACAACAGGAATTCTGTTGTCATCTCTCCATAAGCCATAACCAACTGAAGACCAAGAACTATCCCAACCATAACTACTATTCCAACTCATAATACCATTCTCTGCTCCTTCAAAAACACCATGACTAAAATGAGCAGTATTCATATCTCCACCTACATAAAGTTTATGACCATATCCCTCAAAACAACTAACTGATCCAGTAACACTTAAATAGAATGGACCTCTTATTTCTTGAAAATTATGACCATCAAACTCATTGATATCAAAATATCTATATCCACCTGGTTCTGATCTAGTTATATAAAGCTTACCATTCCAAGATTTTAAAACTATATTATATCGTACATAAACGTGTGCATCTGGAAGTGTAAAATTTGTAACATTCTGACCATCCCATTTAAAAACGTATGGTTCAAAAGCATCATATGGAAAAATATTGGATATAAAATTTTCAGCTATATATAATTGATTATTATAAGTTTCTAAAGAAGTTATATCTCCACAACCATAAGAAGGAAAATTTGTAGAAGAACTTAAACCAACAACTCTAAAAAATTCATTATCCCATCTATACAAATTGCTGTTACATGGATCATGCTCGCTTGTTACTACATCAAGTTCATTATTATAGACCTCCATTTCGTTAATCGTATATATATTATCCGGCAAATCTAAAGTCGAGTTTCTACTAACAACACCACTCCATCTACCATTCCACTTAGCAAGATGATTAACAGAAATACCACTGCCAGCTTCCGTAAATTTACCACCAACATATAGATCACCGTCATATACTTGTAAAGAATCTACCCGATCATTTACTCCGACACGTCTTGCATTACCTACTGCAGTCCAAGATGTCCCATCCCATCTAGCAATATTATTCATTCTTACTCCACCAATTGATGTAAACTTTCCACCAGCATAAAGATCGCCATCATAAACTGCAAAAGCATTTACTTGACTATCTGCGCCACCTATTCCTTCTCCAACACCGCTATATCCTGAATCAATAATTGCAAAATTAGCTTCATTCGGTAAATTTGTCAATACTGAATTTTTCGATTTTTTCGTAAACTCAAAACTTATCGTATTATTCTCAACGCTATGATTTAAAACAACATCTGTCCAAATACTTGTCACAGGTGTCCAAAACCATTTTCCATCATTTCCAATAACTTTTGCAACTAAAAGTAATTCATCTTCCTTTACTTTACCACCTTTTTTCTTAGCTTCTTTCTTCATCGCCTTTAACTCATTGTCTGTATATTGCACAGTCACCTTTATCTTGTAATTCTGCTTTTTAGTCTTCGCCTTATACTTTTTAAGATTAGTATTCAATTTCCAAACTTTCTTCATCGCCGTCTTCTTGACTTTCGTAATTCCTTTTGGATATTTTGTATTCTTTTTCCATTTCATGTAATATTTGCTGCCTTTTGTTAATTTAGTTGGCAATTTCTTAAAATACAATTTTAAATCTTGACCTTCTATTGTTTGCTTCTTTAATGCTTTCTTTAATTTAACTCTCTTTCCATCAACTAGATTCTGTTGT
>Ga0172379_10008570_pt1 | contig 12837 bp, 13 predicted proteins | sample GrowelOW334metaG_FD_119756 | JGI IMG/M metagenome (GOLD analysis project Ga0172379, IMG submission 119756) | Groundwater microbial communities from an aquifer near a municipal landfill in Southern Ontario, Canada - Groundwater well OW334 metaG | ecosystem: Environmental > Aquatic > Deep... | reverse complement strand
ACTGGTGCGGGAGACATTACTCTTGATCCAGCTGGAAATGATGTGCTTCCTGGTGGAGATAGTGAAGATAATCTTGGTGCAGATGCAACTCGATGGTCAACTATCTATGCTGATACTTTGAACTATGCGACTGCTATCACTGATGATAATGCTGCTGGAAATTATTCCACAGTAACTATCGGAAATGATGGAACGGGCGACAGTGGGGTTGATGCTGATGGTTTGACAATCATTGCTGACACAGCCATTACAGATGCTCAATGGTCTGTAAGCGCTGCTGGTGCTGCTGCTTTCGCTTCCACGACTGTCGGAGGTGTAGCAGTTATCACTGATGGTACTGGAACAGTTGATACAACCAATATAACTGACGAAACAGTCGCTTCCGCAGATATTGCAGATGGAACAATCGTTGTTGCGGATATCGCGACTGACGGAGTTGGTTCAGCTGAAATCGCAACTGGTGCAGTTGAATCAGCTGAAATCGCGACTGGCGCAGTTGAATCAGCTGAAATCGCTACTGATGCAGTTGGCGCAGCTGAAATCGCAACTAGTGCGGTGACAACAGACGAAATTCTCAATGCAACTATTGCTGGAGGAGACTTGGCTGCTGACATCGCTATTACTACTTCTGGCACATTGACTTCAACTGGAACAGTTGATTTCAGTGGAGCTAATTTGGTGGTTGATAGTGGAACAGCTGTTCCTGGAACATGTACAACTGGACAATTGTTCGTTGACACAGATGCCGCTGCTGGATCAAGACTTATGGTCTGCACAGCATCCAATACCTGGGATGCGAACTAGTCTGAAAACTTGCTAATCTGAAACTCTGCAACAAAAAACCCTCTCGCTTCGGCTGGAGGGTTTTTGCTTGTTTTTTTGTCAAAAATACGCTATATTTTATATATGAATAGAAAAAAAATAATTGGAATAGGGCTAGCTATTTTTGTGATTTTGGTTTTGGGCGCTTTTTATTTTCTAAAATTTCAAAATAAACCAGTGGAAAAAGAAATAAAAAAACAAGAGAAAAATTATTTTGAAATCAATGACGAATTAATTGGAGTGACCTTTTGGGTGGGCAAAAAATTCGAACGGATCTCCGCGCAACAGTTGCAATTGAAAAATCCCAGCTTTGTCTATGGTTTTTCTGCTAAGGATGATGCCAGTGTTGGTTGCTTTGTCTCCCAAACTAAAAGAGAAAGAGAAGGACAAGTGACGGTTGGAAATTTGCGCGACGGAGTTTTCTCGCAACTGCAAAAAATCGATGCTGACGCCAAAATTGATTCGGCTGAAGTGATTGAGATTGGAGAAAATAGCAACAAGGGCGCCAAACTCGAAATGAGCTACACCGATGGAGAAAAGATTCCAACGTTGCAATGGGAAGTGGTCGGAATCACCGCCAAGATTGCCACTTTCGCCTTTTGCACTTCGCCTAAAGCCGTGCTAGACTTATATAAAGAGGATTTTAATTTATTTTTAGATAGTGTAAGGATAGAATGATAACTAAACAAGAAGAACAAAAACCAAAAAAATTTCAAAAGTTTCTGAAGATTTTGAAAATAGGCGTGCTTGTTATTTTGATGCTGGCTGTTTTAGTTTTTGGCTATTTTGCTTATCGCTTGTCTCAAAAAGACCTTTTTGGCTGGCGTTTGAATTTTAATTTGAATAAAGTGGAGACTGGGACCTACACCAGTTTCGCGCCCAATTTGGCTTTTCTCTATCCGAGAATTTTTGAAATCGATTCCAATCGCGAGCGTTATGGCAAGGGCTATTTAGTTGGCATCAAACTGAAAACCGATGATCGGACGGGTTGCGATGTGCGGTTGGGCGGTCCGGAATTGGATTTTTCCAAAAATGTCACTGAACTCACTGATGAAGTTATCGCGCCAGTTAAAAACAAGGCATCTGATTTCAAATTAATTGAAAATAAAAAAACTAAAATTGGCGGAAGGGACGCTCTGCGGGTTTCTTTTTCCTTTTTGGATCCAATTGGTGCTCGCGTGCGCTTGGATCAAGCTTTCGTGAAAGACAAGAACACCAGCTATTATATTATCTGTGGCACCGGCGAATATCAATATAATTTTTTTCAAAAAGATTTCAATGTTTTTTATGATTCGCTCAATTTCAAGGGTACAATCGCGGATTTTGAAACAAATCAACCATGGTATCGAATACTGTCGAGGGAATTGTTTTTTTGGCGTAAATAAGCCTGCCCGCAATGCTTCGCATAGCGATGCAGGCGGGCCAAATTTGACATAATTATAATTAAATGAAATAATGTAGAAGCAATTAATAAATTCTTAATTTTTGTGACTGGTTTCAAATTATTGAAAATAGTGCACAATGAAAACTATGGCGGAAGAAACAAAAAGAGGGGGAGTGCTAGGTAAAATAATAATTTTTGTTATTATCGTAGCAATTGCGGTAGCAGGTTTTGTGTTTTTTGGAAAAAATAGAAACACCAGTTCAATTGTTGACGCTGGAAAATATCAAGCGGTATTTTTGACTAACGGACAAACCTATTTCGGCAAAGTTTCTAATGAAAAAAGTGCTTATGTATCTTTGAGCGATGTATATTATCTAGTTTTGAAACGACCATTGCAAAATCAACAGCAAGATGGAGAGCAACCTCAAGAGCAACCTAAATCGGAGTATTCTTTGGTAAAACTAGGCAAGGAAATGCATGGACCGATTAGCATGTCAATCAACAAAGATCAAATTTTGTTTATTGAAAACTTAGCTGATGATTCCAAAGTGGTTAGCACTATAAAGAATCAAAAGTAATATTTAACTTAAATTAAGATGGAATTTAACAAAAAAAGTATTATCTTGCTAGCGCTGGTTTTGATTCTGGGTTTGTCAACGGGTTTTTATTTTGGAAACAACAGGCAACAAAAAACTGATGGAATTGTTCAATTAGTGAAAGACGATACTGGAAATAAAGCAACTTCTGAGGCGACAGCAAATAATACTGATCGCGCCAAACTAAAGCTTGATTTGTTAAAAAGCTATATTGATTTTGTATTATTACCGCCAGAAAAAATTGTTGATGCTAATAGTTATGTGGAAGCAATGAAAGCTAAAATAATCAAAATCAATGACAGTGAGATAATCTCGAAATTCAATGCTTCATGGGAGACAGAAAATGGTGAGCAAAAGAGACTGGACTTTATTGATTTTTTGAATGATAAAATAAAATCTGATTTGCAATAAAAATTCTTTTCTATAGTGCCTATAGGCAAAACAGTCTTTCAAAAGAAGGCTGTTTTTGTTTTGTTGCAAGACTTGAGAAATTGTTTGGTTAGTGGTAACATTAAAACACTAAATAACAACAATTATGAACAAATCAAACCTAGTTTTTCTTGACACAGGAACGACTGGCAAAGGGCCAAATGATAGGCTATGCCAGGTGGCCTATAGCTTCAATGGAGAAGAATTCGATGCTCTTTTCAAGCCTCCTATTCCAATTCAAATAGAGGCTATGGCAATTACTCACATTACAAACAAGATAGTAGAGGACAAAGAGCCATTTATTGGTTCGGAATTTCAAAAAAAATTAATAGATATTCTTTCGAAAGAAAATATTCTAGTGGCGCATAACGCGCAGTTTGATGTGGATATGCTCAGAAAAGAAAATATTGAAGTTGGGAGTGCCATTGATACGCTCAAGATTGCCCATCACTTAGACAAGGAAGCAAAAATTCCCAAGCACGGTTTGCAATATTTGAGATACTTTCTTGATTTAAATATTCAAGATGTGGTTCCTCATAGCGCATTGGGAGATGTGAGAGTTCTGGAAAAACTTTTCGAGCGTCTTTTTCAAAAAATGTTGGTTGAATTCAAAGAAGAATCTGCGGTCATTGATGAGATGCTAAGAATTTCGGCTCTGCCAATTTTAATGAAAAAGTTTTCTTTTGGAAAGTACAATGGTTCAATGGTCGCGGATGTCGCAAAGACTGATCTGGGATATTTAAGATGGCTTTTAAATGAGAAAAACAAAGCAAAGGAACAGGAAGGAATAAATGATGAAAACTGGATTCATACACTCGAATATTATTTACAAAAATAAATTATGCCAAAAATAAAACCAAAAACAAAAGCGAAGGCTAAAGCAAAAAAAGAAAAAGAATATGTGGAAAATGATCTTGATGCGGTGGTGGCTTTTTTGGATGGACTTTCTCATCGAATTATCGAAAGAACGAGAAACATCGATGCGCAGTCCAATGTGCTAATCGGACTTAGCACCGGTATTTTCATTCTTGCAATTAATGAGATAATGAATGTGGAACGTTTCCATATCACATTGTCGCTGGTGGCTGTTTTCTCAGCTCTTAGTTCGATGGTTGCTCTGTTGGCGATTCGCCCGCCTAATTGGATGGTGAAAAAAGGACAGGAGCAAAGCCTGCTTTTCACCCAAACAATTGCTGATTTTGATTCGGCCAAAAAATATTCCATAGAACTCAAGAAGATATTGAATTGCGACGAAGAAATTTTTCATCAGTACGCTATTGAAATTTATAACTTGTCAAAATATTATTATCGTCCTAAAAGAAAACTTTTTGCGATTTCTCGAAATATTTTCCTTTTTGGGGTAATTTCCAGTCTAGTGCTCTTGTTTTTGGAAGCTAAATTTATCTAAGTTGTTAAAAAATTATGATTGGTATATTATATAAAAAGGGAAATTATCCCGTTTTTTGCTTATAAAAAAAATAGAATGAGTGAAATTAAAGAAGAAAAAAAATTTAGTCTCAAGAGTTTTTGGGTAAAGATTTGGAAATTACTTGAACCAAGCCAAAGGCAGATAAAAATTGTGCTGGTTTTGATATTGTCACTGGAAGCAGTTCGTTTGATTGGGCCGTATCTTTTGAAAATAATTATCGACAAAATTACCGCTTTTAATGTAGCGGAGATTGATATTATCTTAGTGCTTATTGCGGTGATGTTTCTTATTAATCAGTTAATTTCCCTTGTTGATTATTTGGCTGATAAAAAGATTCTTTCTGTCTTAATTTCGGCGGTTGCATATCTTTCTAATAATGCCCATCGAAAAATGGTTTTTTTAAGTTTGGGGTATCATGAGAAAGAAAACACTGGAAGTAAGATTATAAAAATCAGCCGAGGGGTGGATAAAATCGACAATCTTTTTGGAAATTTTTTCTGGGAAGTAGCACCGACTATTTTTCAAATTATTTTGACTACCGCGACGCTTTTTTGGGTAAATTGGATATTTGGAGTTATTATTTTGATTTTTGTTCCTGCTTTTGTTTTTTTAACACTGCGAGTCAATAGGATGGTTTTCCCTTTTCGCATGAAAAGATTTAACAATCAAGAGGTGGCAGCTGGCCTTATGACGCAATCAATCATTAATATCAACACGGTAAAATCTTTCGTGCAAGAACTTCGTGAGTACCGGCAATTTTCTGCTGCTACTAAGAGTGTTAAGGATAATGTCACTGATGAATTTAGATTGATATTAAAATATAATGTAGTCAGAAATTTAGTTATCGATTTGGGGCGTGGGTTTGTTTTGCTGTTTGGAATTTATTTAGTCATCAAAGGGCACATCACAGTTGGAAGTTTGGTTTTTGTCTATACTATTTCGGAAAAAGCTCTAGTGTCACTGTTTAGAATTTCTCGGCTATATGATCGAATTATGGAATCGGCAGAAGCAGTAGAAAGGCTTTATGAATTGTCGCTGGAAGAATCTGAAATCGAAAATATAAAAGGAGGGATAAAACCAAAAAGCATCGAGGGCACTGTGGAATTTAAAAATGTTGATTTTGTTTATAAAGAAAGTTCAACCAAGGCGCTTGATGGAGTGAATCTTTCGATTTGTTCTGGGGGCGTGACAGCACTTGTTGGACCATCGGGTGGAGGAAAAACCACAGTGGCTCGAATGATCTATCGTCATTATGATCCGGCCAAAGGAGAAATTTTGCTAGACGGAAAAAATTTGAAAAAATATGATCTGTATGCTTTTCGCAAATTTATCGCGATTGTGGCGCAAGAAGTGGAAATTTTCAACTCAACTGTCAAAGAAAATATCGCTTATGCCAAGCCCAACGCTAGCTTAGCTGAGATAAAGGCGGCAGCGAGAATTGCCAATGCGGAAGAATTTATCACTCAACTCAAGGACGGCTATGACACAATCGTAGGAGAACGGGGGATAAAACTTTCCGGTGGACAAAGACAACGGCTTGGAATTGCGCGGTCAATCTTAGCTAATCCGCGAATTTTGATTTTTGATGAAGCGACTTCGAGTCTGGATTCATATTCGGAAAAATTGATCCAGGACGCGATGGAAAAAATTCGAAAAAATAGAACCGTGATTATTATTGCCCATCGTTTGAGTACGATCAAAAAAGCCGACAAGATTATCGTTTTGGAAAATGGAAAAGTAGCGGAAGAAGGAAGTCACACTGAACTTTCTAGAGTTCAAGGTGGGCTGTATCAGAAGCTTATTAATTTGCAGAATATGGGGGAAATAGAATAATTATGTACACACAACATTCAAACAATCTAATAATTTCGGCGGATGATTTTGGGATAAGCGAGAAAGCTAATCAGGCGATTTTGGAATTGGCGCGGGAGAAAAAGATTGATCGGGTAGCAGTGATGATAGGCGGAAAAATTTCCAAAAATGAAGTCAAAGATCTTTTGGAATCAGGAGTAAAGATCGACATTCATTTGCATCTTTTGGGGCATGATTTTTTTGTTAAAAGAGAAAAAGAATCAGAAGATGGAATAACTAAAAGAATTCCAATTTTTCTGCTTGATTTTTTGACTGGGTTTTATAGTTCGGCGAAAGTCAAAATAATTTGGAAAAAACAAATCGAAGAATTCAAAAATATTTTTGGAAGATATCCAGATGGGATAAATTCGCACGAGCACATTCATTTTTTTCCGCCACTTTTCAAAACTGCGCTAAAGATAAAAGAAGAATTTAAGATTTCCTATATTCGATTGGGCAAACTAAGGCGCAAAGGAAAATTCGGTAAAGTATCTTTTATTTTGGATAAATTGAGACTGATGAATTTTCGACGTAATTTGCTTTTTCTCACACCTCTTGGCATAGCAAGAAGTTATCCCTTTGAGCTCAACACTTCAGATTTTTTGGTGAGTTTTGATTGGATAAAAAACGAAGAAGAATTTTTTGAAAATCTAATTGAAAAAACTCAAACAGAAATTGTTTTTCATCCAGAGCGAAAAAATGAATATGATTTTTTGATGAAAAATTTTTGATTCTTTACTTTTTCTTTCGAGCCAAGAAAATACTCCACTAACTTTTCTTGGCGCCAAGAAAAGTTACAAAAGAAGCGCCGACCCGTGCTTGCGCTGTCAGAATTTCTAATCTCATTCGCTAAAATTTATAACTCAGCCCGACCAAATGCGTCGGGCCTCAAACAGAATAAATTTCTTAACGCTCATTCGATTGAAATTCTGAAACGCGCGGCGCAATGGGCGGTATAAAATGCAGAGGCGATTTTTTCTAACAATTTCAGCCTTGCGACGGCGACGATAAAAATTGAAGTTTACGAACGTTAAGAATTTACTCATTTGTGTCCTCTAATTGAAGTTTAGTAAATTTAGTGAGTAAACTGAAAATTTTTCGTCGTAGGAGCTCGGCTGAGAGTTCTTTTTGTTACTTTTTCTTGCGGAAAGAAAAAGTAAGGCTAAGTTTTTTTGGGAAAAGAAAAATGGCGCAGAGTTTTTATATGGTAGTGAAAAAAAATAAATAAAAAAACAGACTCAAAAAAAGTCTGTTTTTAATTTTAAAGTATTTTTTTATTTTATTTCTTTTGTAATATCTTCAATCTTTAAAATCCTGCTTTCTTTCTCGTTTCTCTTTTTTATTTCTACCCCGCCATTTTCCAAAGATTTTTTGCTGATAACGATGCGAAGTGGAATGCCGATCAGATCGGAATCGGCGAATTTTTCTCCGGCGGAAAGTTCTCGGTCGTCATAAAGAACTTCAACACCACTTTCAATTAGATCATTATAAATATTTTCAGTTTCTTCGTTTTTGCCAAGACTTATTAAATGTACTTTGAAAGGCGCCACAGATTCTGGCCAGATAATTCCTTTTTCGTCGGCAAAATGATCGGCTATCACACCCATGAGGCGAGTTATTCCAATCCCGTATGAGCCAAGATAGATTGATGTTTTTTCACCTTTCTCATTAGTGGTAAAAAAATTCATGTCGTCACATTTTGATGTTCCAAAATTAAATATATTTCCCACTTCAGCTGATTTTACTTTAGTCAGTTCATTTCTTGAAACCCCCAACTCCTTTAAGACAGAGTCATCCAAAACTTCTTCATTGATAGCGATATTTTTTTCTTTATTTATATAGATAAAATCTTCCCCAGCTTTAGTTACTGTTTGAAATTCATGGCTATATTTGGTAAAAGCTCCACCAGCTGCAAAAGTAATATAGGTTATATCACCTAAGCCTACTCGCTTAAATACATTCATATAGCTAGCCTTAACGCTATTGTAAAATTTCAAATGTCTTTTTTCATCCGTGTCGTAGCTGTATAAATCTTTCATTACAAACTCTCTCCCTCTCATTATTCCGCTCTTGGCCCTAAGTTCATTTCTGAGTTTTGTTTGGAATTGATAGACATAAACTGGGAAATCTTTGTAACTAGATAAAAATCTTTTCATCATTTCTGTGATGGGTTCTTCATGTGACCAACCAAATCCAACCTCTGTTTCATTTTTTAATTTTGATTTAAACCAAACATCCACCACCTTATCATCCCATCGGCCAGTTGATTGCCAAACTTCTTTGGGCTGTAGAGAGGACATTATAATTTCCTGTCCATGGATAGCGTTCATTTCTTCTCGAACTATTTTTTTTATCTTTTCTATAACTCGAAGGCCTAGTGGAAGATAGGCATATACTCCAGCCATTTCTTTGTTTATAAACCCCGCGCGAATCAAAAGTTGAGCATTGAGACTCACTTCATCCTTCGGAGCATTTTTTTGAGTCTTGGTAAAAAGTTGTGATTGTTTCATTTACCCTGTTAAATAAGATTTGTATTTTACTCTAAAATACAGCCTATTTTAATTATGTTATTTAAGTTTTTACCCAGTCTTTATTTGAATATATTCAAATCTAATTTTAATTTTCTTAAATTAAAATTATTTAACAGGGTGAATTTATATTAATGATTATCTTAAGAATATGGTTTATTTCGATGTTTGTCAAAGCAGAAATTTGGAGCAGAGGCGGTGCGTTGACCGCCTCTATGTTTGCTGATTTCTTTTCCGAAAATTTCAGGAGAACATGTATTCCTTCTCTCTGGAAAAGTTCTCCTTAAAAGTTCCAGAGTTTTTGTTTTTCAGCCAAAATCTTCGGCTGAAAATTTTGTTGAAAAAAGCGACCTTGATTTTTGACTTATGTTTTTTCTTCATTTTTTTGAAATAAAAAACATTAGCTCGGTTAGTGTTTTTTGTTGGTGAGATATTTTCAGCCAATGCTATAACATCATCACCATTAATCGCGACCAAAAACTCTCCATAAAAGAGGCTAGAAGCATCTTTTATGACGCCGATTGTTTTTAGGCGATTACTAGCCTCTATCGCTGTTTCATTATCCACTGTCATGATCTGAAATTCAAACATCATAGAACTTCCTCCTCTTGTAAAAAATTAAAGAACTTTATTTTCATATTTCCACCATTGGAAATACAAAAAAACAGCCTACTTAAGGCTGTCTGGTAAAGTTCAATTTTTGTGTAATTTTAAACGCTAACAAACAACCTCAAGAATGATTTTGGGTTGATCGGTTGCGGTAGTGAATTTGTTAGAATCTTTTTCATGGATAAAATATAGCACAGGGTTATTTTTTGTCAAATCGGAATTGACAAAAAGAGCAATTTAAAGTAGTATATAAATATGAAAAAAGAAGTTTATAAAAATTCAATTTTCTGGTGTGCTTTCAAGATCTAATCTTTGAGAGCTTCTTAGTGTTTTTGGAAAAATATAACAAATCATTTAGTAAGAGTTCTCAAAGTAGGGGACTTTTTTTGTTTTTAGAATAATATTATGACAAATTATATAATAAATGAATTGACACAAAAAAATATCTGGTGGGCAAGGACATTTCCAAGAGCAGGTTGGCGTTTTTAAATTTTGAAAAATTTGAACAAAACGAAAAGAACCTGCTCACAAAGCAGGTCTTATTAATTAAAAAATAATTCTAAAATTATGCAAACTATAAAAACATATCTCAATATCAGTTATTATCTCAAAAAATATCTTGGTAAACTTCCGTTTCCGCCAATTCATCCGGCGACAGGAGAAAGCTTGAAACCAGAAGATCTGGAACCGCTTTTTGCCAAAGAATTGGTGCGACAAGAATTTTCTTTGGAAAAAGAAATCGCCATTCCTGAGGAAGTGCAAGAAATATATTCACTATACCGCCCAACCCCATTTCTTCGCGCCAGAAGATTGGAAAAATTTCTGGGTACGCCGGCGCATATCTATTATAAATATGAAGGGGCTAGTCCTGCCGGCAGTCACAAGCTGAACACGGCGCTTCCTCAAGCTTTCTATAATAAAAAAGAAGGCGTGAAAATGCTCACCACTGAAACTGGCGCGGGACAGTGGGGATCGGCTCTCTCGATGGCTTGCAATTTTTTTAATTTGGCGTGCAAAGTTTTTATGGTGAAAATTTCCTTTGAGCAAAAACCATATCGAAAAGTTATTATGCAAACGTTCGGCGCAGATGTTACGCCTAGTCCATCAGACACAACTGAAATTGGAAAAAAAATGCTAGAGCAATATCCAAATACTTCAGGCAGTCTGGGGATGGCAGTTTCCGAAGCGATTGAAGTGGCGATGAAAAACAAGGAGGCAAAATATGCTTTGGGTAGCGTGTTAAATCATGTGCTTTTGCATCAAACTATTATTGGGCAAGAAGCGATTAGTCAATTGGAAAAAGCGGGGGAATATCCCGATGTAGTCATTGGTTGTTGCGGAGGAGGAAGCAATTTTGCGGGAATAGCTTTTCCATTTTTAGCGCAAAAACTGGCTGGGAAAAAATCAAAAACTAGATTCATCGGAGTGGAGCCAAAGAGTTGCGCCTCGATGGGCGAGGGGCAATATCGTTATGATCATGGCGACACCGCCAAACTCACTCCGCTTTTTATGATGGAAACCTTAGGTTGCGATTTTGTTCCGCCTTCTGAACATTCTGGAGGGCTTCGCTATCACGGCATCGCGCCACTCATTGCTTTTTTGCATCACGAGGGACTCATTGAAGCGAGAAATTATGCGCAAAAAGAAATTTTTGCCTCAGCGATTGATTTTGCTAAGGCGGAGGGAATTATCCCCGCGCCCGAATCAGCTCACGCCATCAAGGCCACAATCGACGAAGCGCTTAGATGCAAAAAAGAAAACAAAAAAGAAACCATAGTCTTTTGTCTTTCGGGGCACGGAATGCTCGATCTCAAAGGGTATGAGGATTATTTGAGTGGGAAGATAAAATAAAAGTATCTTCCAAAAAAGCAAAAAGAGTTCCGAATAATCGGGACTCTTTTGTGTTATCCACAGTCATATCGATAATCTCTTGACAATAATTTTGTGTCTGCTATACTTTATCTAAGTAAAGTAGTTTGGTATAATAAAGTAGTATAAAACAATGAAAAAGTTAAACAATGAGAAAACTGAATATTTAATGAAAGCTATTTTGGCGTTGGAAAACAAACAAGAAGCTAAGATGTTTCTGCGTGACCTTTTAACGGAAAAGGAAATTTTGGAATTGGGCAATCGCTGGAAAGCGGTGCAAATGTTGGACGCGAAAAAAACTTATTCTGAAATCGAAAAAGAAACTGGCCTTAGTTCAACCACCGTGGCACGAATTTCCAAATGGTTTCAAGAAGGCACAGGCGGATATAGCTTAATGTTAAACAGAATTTCCAAAAATCATCACAAAACCTCTTCTAGTTCTAGAAAGCGGTTGATTTAGATTTTTTAGTTATTTATCTTTGCAAACCTCTTTCTGGGATAGGAAGAGGTTTTTTTTAAAGTTCTTTTTACAAATATATAATAACCAAAAGGAGGATCACCATGCAAATCATCAGTCTGAGTAATAAAAAAGCAATAAGGCAAGAAGTATTGATCAGATGTGCAGAGCTTTATTGTGCAATTTGGAAAGAAGAACCGTGGAATGAAGATTTTTGGACGGTTCCAGGAGTACTCGAGGATATGCACCTCGAATTTGCAAAGCCCAAAGCCGAAGCACTTATTGTTTTAAATGACAATAAAGATGTTATCGGATTCACTTGGGGTTATTCCGTCTCTAGGGAAGAATTGCAAGAAATTTCTGGTGGAAATTTCTTTAGTAATTTTTTCGGAAAGGCGGATTCCATTTTCTATGTTGATGAGCTCGGTGTTAGTTCAATTTTTCGAGTAAAAGGCATCGGGAAAATAATTTCTCAGATGCTTATCGAAAATGTTATGGGGCGGTGTATTGAAAAAATCGTCCTGAGAACCGATGTAAAGGCTGTTGTGGCCAGAATTCTTTATGAGAAACTTGGTTTTAAGGAGCTTAATATTTTCGATCAGACACATCCAGAGAGAACATATTGGCTACTGGATCTTAAGAAGGATTATAATATCCATCAATATTGAAAAGCTTGCTCCTCTTTTTATCCCCCATAGAGCTAGATGGCAAACTCGCTATCTAGCTCTAAAAATGTTAAAATAAGATAGGTTAATAATAAACAAAATTATGACTGACATAGAAAAGCTTTTATTAGAGCTATTAAATATTCCATCGGTTTCCGGCCAAGAAAAAGCTGTCGGTCAGTTTTTGGTTTCCGAATT
>Ga0172379_10008569_pt1 | contig 12838 bp, 7 predicted proteins | sample GrowelOW334metaG_FD_119756 | JGI IMG/M metagenome (GOLD analysis project Ga0172379, IMG submission 119756) | Groundwater microbial communities from an aquifer near a municipal landfill in Southern Ontario, Canada - Groundwater well OW334 metaG | ecosystem: Environmental > Aquatic > Deep... | reverse complement strand
TCGGGCTTGATACCGTCGGGAGACTTCTCGTTGATACTGGGCATATCGCTCTTGGCAATCATGCGGTATCCTCCTGCCCGTATTTATAACCTATGCCCAATGAGAATTCAAGCTCGCTCTGGCCTATTTCGACATATACCAGTAATATACGCCCATGAGCGTACCTTTCTCCCTGGCCCCCATGGCAACCTTGACCCACCGCGCATTCCGCGAGCTCGTGGAGGGTTTCGGTGGTTGCGATCTATATTTCGCCGAGATGATCGGAGTCGAGCCTTTTCTGAATGGAAGCCGCTTTGAAGCCTATTATGAGGATCCCTTGCCCCGGCCGGACCTTCTGGTGTACCAGCTTGTGGGCGGCGATGCGGACAAGCTGGCCAAAGTCGCCGGCATCCTTGACACCAGGGAAACGGCAGGAATAGACCTGAACATGGGATGCTCCGCTCCTGATATTACCCGAACCGGCGGCGGGGTGCGCTGGATGACCAGGCCGGATGAGACCAGGGTGTTGGCGGCGAAGGTCAGAAAGGCGGTTCGGGGCAGGCTCAGCGTAAAATTACGTCTTGGAGCGGAGGAAAATTTCGACCGGCTGGTGGCCTTCTGCCGCATATTGCAGGACGAGGGTGTCCAGGGGCTGACCCTGCATCCGCGGACGGCGGGAGAAAAGCTCAGGCGGACAGCCCGTTGGGACTATGTGGGAAAACTCAGGGCGGAACTGTCCATACCGGTAGCCGGAAACGGGGATGTGGACTCCGCCGAGGGCTTGTCGAAACGCGCCCTGGGGCCTTGCGACGGCGTGATGGTAGGGCGGGCGGCAATCCGTGCGCCGTGGGTCTTTGCCCAGGCCAGAAAACTGGAAAATGGGCTGGCCAATACGAAGCTTCCTCCGCAGATCGATCTGGAGGCCTTGGCTTTCCGTTTCCTGGACCTGCTGGCCCGGCACCAGCCCGTGGAATTCCACGAAACGAGGGCGCGTCGGTTTTTTCATTACTTTTGCGACAATCTTACCTGGGCGCACCATGTGCGAACCCTGATCAACCGTGAGAACGAACTCGGTGCCATGGGCGCGGTCCTTCGCAGGCACTTTACGGAGAATCCGGAGGAACGATGGGTATCGACGATAGCCTGATCCGGGGATCGCGATCAGAATCACTTGATCCCAGAATCATGAAAGCAGGCAACTATTTTTGTAAAGCCGTCCTGAAATTGGCTACCACATCGTCCACCCTGGGGCGGGCGTCCACGTCCACCAGCAAGCCCTTGGCCCGGTAGTACTCAATGAGCGGGGCGGTCTGGGCCCTATATACTTCCAGGCGTTTGACGATGGCGCCTTCCTTATCGTCCTCCCGGGTGTACAGCTCACCGTTGCAGGTATCGCATGCCCCGTCTATCTTGGGTTTCTGGAAAAGTACATGGTAGTTGGCGCCGCAGGAACGGCAGACCCGCCTGCCGGAGAGCCGCTGAAGCACCGCAGCGTCGGGAATGTCAAAATTGAATACCTTGTCCACTTCCGCGAAGGAGCTGAGTGCCTCCGCCTGGGGGATGGTGCGCGGGAATCCGTCCAGGATATACCCTTTCAGTGCATCTTCCTGTCCGAGCCGCTCCCGGACCAGGGCAATCGTGGTCCCATCGTCCACCAATTTCCCGGCATCAATGATGGCCTTGACCTTGAGCCCCAAGGGACTTTTCGCGGCAATGGCCGAACGGAAAATCGCCCCAGTCGAAATGTGGGGTGCTCCGAGAATGTCTACCGCTTTGACCGCCAGGGTCCCTTTGCCTGCTCCGGGGGGACCAAGGAAAATGCACTTCATGGAGTCGCTCCTATAAGGGATTTCAGCTGTCGAACCAAGATTCTACCGTCTTGTGTCTACACTGAAATCAGGGCTTTTGGATAGCCTGGCGCACGCAAAAGTGTTCAGCCGAGGGCAACGTCCAGCGCCATCATCACTGCGAAGCCCAGCATCAGACCAATCGTGGCTATGTGCTCGTTTCCCTCGCGTCTGGACTCGGGGATCACTTCCTCGGCAACGACAAAGATCATGGCTCCCGCCGCAAACGCGAGCGCGTAGGGGAGTATTGGGCGCATGATCATGACCGTAGCCGCGCCTATGACGCCTGCCACCGGTTCGACGGCGCCGGAAAGCTGGCCATACCAAAAAGCCTTGCGGCGGCTCATGCCGTCCCGGCGTAAAGGGATGGAAACAGCCGCGCCTTCCGGGAAGTTCTGCAGGCCGATACCCAGCGCCAGTGCGATGGCCCCTGCCAGACCCGCCGAAGGAATACCGGCGGCGACCGCGCCGAAGCTGACTCCTACCGCCAGCCCTTCCGGAATATTATGCAGGGTTATGGCCAGGACGAGCAGGATGCTGCGCTTCCAGTTGGTCTTGATACCCTCAGCCTCGCTACGTTCGTACTCGATATGCAAATGGGGAAGGACCATGTCGACCAGCCTGAGGAAGGCACCGCCAGAAAGGAAGCCAATGACCGCTGGTATCCAGGGCTGAAGGCCCATGGACTCCGCCAGATCGATGGCGGGTGCGAGGAGGGACCAGAAACTCGCCGCAATCATGACCCCGCCAGCGAACCCGAGCATGCCGTCCAGGACCTTGCGGTTTATGGTCTTGAAGAAAAAAACCATGGACGCGCCAAGGGCGGTCACGCCATACGTAAAACCGGTGGCCAGGGCGGCCTGGGGAATCGCGCTGAGCGAGGTGAACCATTCCATTTTACCATTATACGCACAAAATTCGCATGAGTCCACAAGAACGCCTGAATGTTTGTCGAGTGATGTATAATGGAATATGATAGGAGAATACCATGCGAAATTCTGCGCTCCGTCCCGCATCCCGGAACCTGCTGGTCCTTTTCACTTTTTTTGGCTTGCCCTTCGCGCTTGCCGCCCAGGGTCCGTCCACCCCTTCGGTGGGTGCTGAATTGCCGCTTGTCCGCATTGCCCTTTTTTCTTCGGGGGTGGGTTATTTTGAGCACCGTGGCCCTGTAGAGGGAAATGCGGGAGTCAGCATAACCTTCAAGACCGATGAGGTGAACGATGCACTCAAATCGCTGGTAGTGCGCGACGGGGACGGATCTTCCTCGCCTACGGTACAGTATCCATCCAGGCAGGATTCCGAACGGGCACTCCGCGCCTTCAGGGTGGACTTGTCCGGCAATCCTTCCCTGGCTGACTTGCTCGCACGCATGCGTGGTGCCCGCATTGCCGTTAGTGTCCTGTCCCCCCCGGATGCCGAAACCGGCATCCGCCCAGCTTATCCGGCCGCCGGGAAGGGGCTTGTGGAGGAAGGGCGGATTCTCGCGATGGAAGACCGGGACGAGGACGGATATTCGCCAGCAGGGACATACCTGACCCTTGTCACGGAGCGGGGCATCATTTCCCTGGCCCTTGATTCGCTGGAATCGGTACGATTTACCGATCCCGGCCTGCAGGGTGAATTCGATCGGGCAGTGGACCTTTTGGATGAAGAGCGTGACCGCACACGTACCAGCCTGGAGTTGAATTTGCCTGGCAAGGGGAAACGCAACTCCTCCATAGGCTATGTCGTCGCCGCCCCCGTCTGGAAGGCTAGTTACCGGTTGGACCTTTCCGGCAAGACACCCTTCCTACAGGCTTGGGCCATAGTGGACAACGCAACGGAACGGGATTGGAAGGGCGTCGAACTGTCCCTGATAAGCGGACGTCCCATCTCCTTCATACAGGATCTATACGCAGCTGTGCACCTTAGCAGGCCTGTCGTGCCCCTGGCCATCGCGGGTTCTGCCGCGCCCAGATCCTATGCCGCTGGTGTGGAGGCCGACGAATACCCCGAAGCGGAACCGGACAGCTATATGATGATGAAGGAATCCGCCGCTTCCATGAGTGCTCCGTCTCCGGCGCCGTCCGTTTCCTCCCAATCCATGCGCAAGGCGGCGGTGCCGAGTGGAGGATCCGCTGCCAGTTCCTTGGCCAACGTCAGCATCGAGACAGCAGGGGCCAGGAGCGCCGGCGACCAATTCGAGTTCACCTTCGGCTTGCCCGTCGATCTGACGAGGGGACGAAGCGCGCTTTTGCCCCTTGCGGCGGGTGCGGTGGAGGCGGAGCGGGTGTCAATCTATACCGCGGGTAGCCAATACGCTGTTTTGGGGGCCCGCCTTAAAAACACCATGGGCATAAAATTCCCCGCCGGACCGGTTACCGTTTTTGACGAGGGCGTCTACTCTGGCGACGCCCTCGTGGATTTCATGAACGAGAGGGAAGAGCGCTATCTTGCCTACGGTGAGGATCTGGCTTTGACGATCGTCGAGGATGCCTCTAGCCGCCAAGAAACTACCGCGGTTACTTTGATCAAGGGCATCATGACCTTCGTCCGCCGTGTCAGCCGGATAAAAATGTACACCTTCAGGAATAACGGTACCAAGGACAAGAACATCATCGTGGAACACCCAGAGACCAGCGGAGCGGAACTGTTCAAACCCTCCACGTACCTGGAGCGTGCCGATGGCCGTTACCGTTTCTCCCTCCCGCTGGCTGCCGGCAAGCAGGCAACCTTGGAAGTGGTTGAACGTTCGCCGGTGCGGGAAACGATAACGCTATCCTCGCTCCGTCTGGATGCTTTTGTCCGTTATTCGACCTCCACCGAGGTACCCCAGAAGGTACGGGACGCCCTGTCGGCCGCTCTCGATTTGGGAAAAAAAGCCGATGACGCTTCCCGGGCCTATAAGGAAATACAGACAACGCGCACGGAACTGATTTCCGACCAGGCCCGGGTAAGGGAAAACCTGTCTTCCCTGGGTCGTGAAAGCGCTGAGGGAAAAAAATACATAGCACGCCTGCTCGACCTGGATTCCCAGCTGGACAAGCTCGTGGTGCGCATAGAGGAATTACGGAAAATGGTAGTGGATACCCAGGCAGCATACGAAAAATATGTGGCCGGATTGACATTGGAGTGAGATGTAATTGACGCTGGAGTAATGCCGGGTGAAGCAGGGCTTGCCCGGCTGATCCGAAATGGTCCATCCATGCCGTTGGCAACCGATCCGTAGACGGTCATGAAAAACCCGGGGATATTGCTGCCGATCCCCGGGTGCAATTGATTCAATCTACCGGTTTGACCTGTCCTTTTTGGCCTATCCGGCAATCAACTACAGCCGGTGGTGGACCCGCAGGTGTCGCACTTGAGGCAGGTACCGTTACGTACCAGGGTAAAGAAGCCGCAAACGGGGCAGGGGTCGCCTTCGTAGCCCTTGACGCGGGCCTGGGCAATCTTGATCGCCTGTTCCTCCTCAATTTTGGGGCGGGAACCGCTACCGGAACCCGAACTCTGGCCCGCTGACGCCTTTTCGCCCGCCCGTCCCAAATCCACCAAGCCACGGTCGTCGGGGACATTGTTGGATGCTGAATCGGCGTCAGTATTGGCTTCTTCCCGGGGTGTATGGGGCCTGAAGCCCGCGCTTTCCTTGACTGCCCCGTTCCCAGCCCCGCCGTTGCCGTTGTTGCGGGAATCGGTCTTGGTTCCGGTGGACAGGAGGTCTTCCGGTTTCACCTGGGCAAGATCGGTGCGCTTCAGGTAGCTGATGGCCACGTCCCTGAAGATGAAGTCGATGACGCTGGTGGCCATTTTTACGTAGTCGTGACCTTGGACCATGCCGTTCGGCTCGAAGCGGCTGAAGGTAAAGGCGTCCACGTATTCCTCAAGGGGCACGCCGTATTGCAGGCCCAGGGAAACGGCGATGGCGAAACTGTTCAGCAGGCTGCGGAAGGCGGCGCCTTCCTTGTGCATGTCCAGGAAGATTTCGCCCAAGCGGCCATCGTCGTACTCGCCGGTTCGGATGAAGATGCTATGTCCGCCTATTTTGGCTTTTTGGGTATAGCCCGCCCGCCTGTTCGGAAGGGAGCGGCGTACACCGCGCAGTTCCGCGGAGGCTTTGCTGCCAGCCGGTTTTCCACCCGAATCCGACACCCAGACGCCGGGAGCATCCGGTGCGTCAAGATCCTTCTGTAGTTGCAGGAGTGCGTCGGCCAGCGGATCCGTACCCGGCGCGAAGGAAGATAGGGGCTGCGACAGTTTTGAGCCGTCCCGGTACAGGGCGACCGCCTTGATGGCGCTGCGCCAGGCGAGCATGTACGCGCCCTTGACATCCTCGTAGGTGGCCAGGTTGGGCATGTTTATGGTTTTCGAGATGGCCCCCGAAATGAAGGGCTGCACTGCGGCCATCATGCCGATATGCGCCTGCCAGGCTATGGACCGCGTTCCGTACTTGCCGGAAGGCGTGGCCGTATCGAAAACGGCGAGGTGTTCGGGCTTGAGCACCGGCGCGCCCTCGACGCCCATGGTTCCGCAAGCCCAGCGCTCGGCCTCTTCTATTTCCGCCACGCTATACCCAAGGTGCCGGAGCAGGCTGAAACCGGAAAGCGACCAGGTTGATTCGGGAACTTTCAGGGCTTTCTCGACAAAATCCTTGCCGATAAGCCAGGGACTGAATACGCCCTCCAGGGAGAACGCGCTTTCCAGGGCACCTTCTATCGCGGTCAGCGCTTCCTTGGTAAAGCCCTTGGCTTCCAGGGATTCGTAGCTGACTCCGGGTGCTCCCTTCAGGGTTTTCCGCCCTGTGGCGAAGGCGATAATCTCTTCGATCTGGTCGTCCGAATAACCCAAAGCCGCCAGGGCGGGAGGCACAGATTGGTTGATGATCTTGAAATAACCGCCGCCGGCGAGTTTTTTGAATTTGACCAGGGCAAAATCAGGCTCAACGCCGGTGGTGTCACAATCCATCAAGAGGCCGATGGTCCCCGTCGGCGCGATGGCCGTTACCTGGGCATTCCGGTACCCGTGCTTCGTGCCCAGCTCAACCGCGCTGTCCCAGGAAGCTTTTGCGGCCTCCAGCAGGTAGGGGGGACAGGCTTTGGGGTCTATGGCGACGGGAACCGTATGCAGGTTTTCGTACTCCTGGTGAGCGACCGCATAGGCTGCCCTCCTGTGGTTGCGGACAACCCTCAGCATCGTCTCCCGGTTTTCCTTATAACGCGCGAAAGGACCGAACTGGGCCGCCATGCGCGCCGATTGGGCGTAGGATTCACCGGAAAGTTGTGCGGAAAGCGCTCCCGCCGCGGCACGGCCTTCGGCCGAGTCGTAGGCAAGCCCCATGACCATGAGCAGGCTTCCCAGGTTGGCGTAGCCGAGCCCCAGGGTGCGGTACTCGTAGGAGAGGCGCGCGATATCGGGGGAGGGAAACTGGGCCATCACGACGGAAATCTCCAGGATGGTGGTCCAGATGCGTATGGCGTGGAGGTAGCCGTCGACATCGAAATGCTTGCTGCCCGCGTCGTAGAGGGTGAGCAGGTTGATGGAGGCCAGGTTGCAGGCCGTGTCATCCAGGAACATGTACTCCGAGCAAGGGTTGGAGGCGCGGATCTGGCCGCCCGCGGGACAGGTATGCCAGTCGTTTATCGTCGTGTGGTATTGAAGCCCCGGGTCGGCGCACTGCCAGGCCGCCCTGGCTATGCGGTCCCAGAGCTCCCTGGCTTGGATCTTGCGCTGGAAGCGGCCGGTAACGCGGCCTGTCAGGTCCCAAGTGCCGTCGTCGATGATGGCCTTCATGAAGCCATCGTCCACGCGGAGGCTGTTGTTGCTGGACTGGCCGGAAACCGTGTTGTAGGCCTCGTCATCCCAGGCGGTCGTAAAGACGGCGGGGTTGACGGACTTGTCGCCCTGCTCGAGCATCCGCAGGAGCTGGTACAGGTAGGTTGGCGGAATCTGGTCCCGCAGGGCGGAACGCAGGGCCGTAGCCAGTTCGTGGTTGCGGGTTACGTCGAAGCGGTCGGCTTCCGGGCCACGGAAGGAGGCGAGTGCCTTTTTCACCGCGTCCAGGTGCTTTTTCACAATCGCCGACCCGGTGGCCATGGAAGCCACCTTGTGCTCTTCCTCGGCCTTCCAGTCGATGTATTTCTCCACGTCCGGGTGGTCCACGTCGAGGGTTACCATTTTCGCGGCCCGTCTTGTGGTTCCGCCGGATTTGATGGCGCTGGCCGACCTGTCCGCTATCCGCAGGAAGGACAACAGGCCCGATGACACGCCGCCACCCGAAAGATGCTCGTTGGCAGCCCGGATCTTCGAGAAGTTGGAACCCGTGCCCGAACCGTACTTGAACAGCCGTGCCTCCCGGGTTATCAGGTCCATGATGCCCCGTTCGTTCACCAGGTCGTCTTCCACGGAAAGGATGAAGCAGTTGTGCACCACGACGTTGTTGCACAGGTAGCGGGTACTTTCGGTCTGGATATCATACACGCGCATGGGACCGAGCATCTCGACCCTGACGATGGATTCTTCCCTGAGTGCCGGGATGCGTTTGCCGGGGAAACTTGACGAACAGGCCTTGTCCAGTTTCTCGCGCTTTTCTTCCGATACGAAACCGATCAGGTCGCGGAAACGTTCGCGGGCCGCGCCGTAACCCACCGACACCTGCCATGGGGTCCTGCGGTTTTCCCGTTTGTCGCTTCCAGCGGATACGCGGCTGTAGATACCGTGGTTCAGTAGCAGGGTTTGGACGTCAGCCGCGTGCTTCCTTGAAACGGTGGTGAGCACCACGTCACTGGTGGTACTTGTCCGGCGACGAAGACGGACGGTACCATCCGCCTGGAACAATGCGCTCAGGTATGTCTGCTGCCCCCTGGCACTGGATGTTCGGATGGCCTGTGGAATGTCGATTTCGTGACCGTTCCGGAGCAACTCGAATTTTTCCACAAAGGGACGTAGGACTTCGCCGTACAACCGGATGCGCTTGATGTCCAGGTCGGGATCTTCGGATTCCACAGACCGAACCTTGTAGTGTACCTGTGGAAATACCCGTTCGATGCGTTCCACCAGGGCGTCGAATTCGTCATCGTTGACGCTCATGAATTCCAGGGTAAGGCTGCGGTTGCTGCCTTCGTCATACTGGCCGGCAAAGCCGTCTCCGTGGATCCAGCCGGCCAGGAATGCCTCGTCGGTTTCTTTTTGTTCGTCCTCTTTTTTGGCGTCCTTGCCAACTCCATTGGCAGGAATTCCCACTGTGGTCGAGGTGGAAAGGTCCATTCGCATGCCGGGGCGCAGTTGGTCCACACGCACCCAGTTGCCCTCGGTCCGCCGTTCCTGACGGGCCCATACCAAGTGATCTTCCGTCGCGTCCACGAAAACGCCGTTTTTCAGAACCACCCTGAAAACCGGTTTCTCGCCATTATCCTTGACTGCCACTACCCGGGTAGTTCCGGAACCGCTTTGGGTGCCGTCATACACTTCCAGGCCCACCAGGCCTTTTTCCACAATCTCACCTATAAGAACGGGCCCTTTGGGGGTGGAAATGGGGGCGTGCCAGGGTTGGCACGCGTGGGGTTGCGGGCGGGCGTAGGCGCTCTCGGATTTTTTGAGTTTTCCGTCAGCGGGATCAAGGAAATAATGGCCCTGGGCGGGGCCATCTATGCCATACACTGAATTAAGCCCCGTGTTGAACCATTGGGGGCTGTTGGGGGCAGCCATCTGCCGGGCCAGCATGTAACAGGTCTCGTCGTAGAAGGCCTGGGCATCCTCGTCGGTATCGAAATAGCCGCTTTTTTTGCCCCAGGACATCCAGGTAAAGGCGAGGCGGTGGAATACCTGCCTCGCATCGTGTTCGCCGTCGTCTTCGGGCAGTTTCCGGCCCGGATCGGGTTTGCGCCCGGGGCCCTTACCCAGGGTCGCCCATTCCTGCCAGGCCAGGGCCTTGTCTTTGGGTACGCCGGCTTTGCGAAAGTATTTCTGGGCAATGATATCTGCTGCTATCTGACTCCAGAATGTGGGTACGATGACCACATCCTGGGAAAAAATTAGCCGTCCATCGGGGTTTCGTATTTCGCTTTTTCTGGTTTCCCAGGTGATGTCCGCATAGGGACCGTCGCCCGCTTTTGTGAATCGGCGCTCGATTTTCATGGGATGCTCCCTTATACTTGGTGTATTGAGCGAGAACATACACCATATATGGGATGCACGCAAGTGTTCGGCCACTCAGGATCGGGAAAAAAGGAAAAAAATGAGTCAGTATCCATCCAGACTCCCTTTACCGCAGCCCCCACATAAAGTACAGTGGAATTGATGGACTCACGCTTGGTAAACCAGCATGCCGCCCAGTGGGCGGATCGTACCCTACGCCTCACCCCCGCCTTGTTCATGCAACTGGGGCTTGTAAAGAAAAGCATACAGCTGAAGGTTGAGGAATTTTCCATTTCCTGCATTCCCTTCGACCTTTCCCTGACGAAGGCAAGTCTGCTGGCTTTCCTGAGCGAGAAGGAAATAGAATTCTTCAAGAAATTTATCTCGAAGCCACAAAAGCTATCACTCACCCGCATCTCGCCGCATACCGGGAAACCGGAAGTGTTCTTTATCGTGTCCCGCATATCCGCTTTTAGGAAAAACGAGGTCAATTCCCCGTATTGCTTCATCGATGTGGTTTTTCAGGAACCGTCCCTGGCGTTCAAGGAAGTCTTGGTAGGCTATTTCGCCGAATCCGACGAGGCGGACCGTTTTTTCCAGGCTGCCCCGGATTCACCCCTTTCCGGGGAACAGATTCTTACCGCCCTGGGCAGCCTGCACCTGAGCTTGCTCAAGGAAGCCTGCGACGGAGAACGACTGAAAGTACTGTACCTCTCCCCCAAACGTATCCGTCTTTTCGGAGAGTTCGAAGGGACGGCTCCTATTGTTGGGGAAGTCGTCGAGCTGGAGCCCTTTATAGGCGACACGAATTGTCTGATGAAGGGTACCTGCACGGAACTGTCACCACTGGCCGATGCGCCGGATTTCGCGTATCTGGGTGTACAGCTGGAATTCTCCGCCTACACCTTTGCCCGGATCAGACGGGCCGTAAGCGGAGAAACCAAAAATGCAAACCAATAAGACTCATATTACATACGGGACGCCACAACACACCGGAACAGATGTCCCGGTGCGATTTCCGGATCCTGCCAGAATCTAGCGTTCCAGTTTTCGGTAGACGTAACGATGGGGCCTGTCGGCTCCGGCGCCCAGCTTCTCGCGGCGCCATTCGGCGTATTCCGTCCAGTTGCCGTCGAACCAGACGGTCTCTCCGTCCTCGAAGGCCAATAGATGGGTGGCGACGCGGTCCAGGAACCAGCGGTCGTGGCTTATGACCATAACGACACCGGCGAAGCTTTCGATGGCCTCTTCCAGGGCGCGCATGGTGTTGACATCAAGATCGTTGGTGGGCTCATCCAGTAGGAGGACGTTGGCACCCTCCTTCAGCATGAGCGCCATATTCAGGCGGTTCCGCTCTCCGCCGGAAAGGACTCCCACTTTTTTCTGCTGGTCCGCACCGGAAAAATTGTACCAGGAACAATAGGCCCGGGAATTTACTTCCTTGTTGCCGCCCAGCTTGATCAGGTCCTGCCCGTCGGAAAGCTGCTCCCAGACGGTCTTGTTCGGGTCGAGCCTTTCGCGCATCTGGTCGGCGTAGGCGAATTTGACCGTCTCGCCCAGCTTCAGTTCGCCGCCGTCCACTTTTTCGCTGCCGGTGAAGAGCTTGAAGAGCGTGGTCTTTCCCGCGCCGTTCGGGCCGACAATGCCCACCACCGCGCCGGGGGGCACGAGGAATTCCATGTCCTGGAACAGCACCTTGTCGCCGTAGGCCTTGGCGATCTTTTTCGCCTCGATGACAACCTGGCCCAGGCGCGGACCCGCCGGGATGGTAATCCTGGTCTCCCGCACCTTTTCCCGGGCGTCATCCTGCAGGAGTTTCTCGTACTGGTTTATCCGGGCCTTGCTCTTGGCGTGGCGGCCCTTGGGGCTCAGACGTATCCACTCGAGCTCCCGCTCCAGGACCTTGCGGCGTTCGCTCTCGCCCTTTTCCTCAAGCTGCATTTTCTGCTGCTTCTGCTCCAGCCAGGAGGAATAGTTTCCCTTCCACGGGATGCCCTCGCCGCGGTCCAGTTCCAGAATCCAGCCGGCCACGTTGTCCAGGAAGTAGCGGTCATGTGTTACGGCGATGACCGTGCCCTCGTAGGTCTGGAGGTGGCGTTCGAGCCAGGCTATGGTCTCGGCGTCCAGATGGTTGGTGGGTTCGTCCAACAGGAGGATGTCCGGTTTTTTGAGGAGGAGCCGGCAGAGGGCTACGCGGCGTTTCTCGCCGCCGGACAGTACGTCCACCACCTGGTCGGAGGGCGGGCAGCGCAGGGCTTCCATCGCGAAATCCAAGCGGCTGTCCAGGTTCCAGCCGTCGGCGGCCTCTATCTTTTCCTGCAAGGCAGCCTGCTTGGCACCCAGCTTGTCAAAATCGGCATCCGGATCCCCGAAGGCCTCACTTACCTGGTCGAATTCCGCCAGAAGGTCGACAACTTCCTGTACGCCCTCGGAAACGATTTCCTTTACGGTTTTTCCCGAAGCCAGGATAGGTTCCTGCTCCAGGAAACCGATGGTGTAGCCGGGGTTTATCGAGGCCTCGCCGGCAAATTCGGTATCCCTGCCTGCGAGGATGCGCAGCAGGCTCGATTTTCCCGAACCGTTCAGTCCGATGACGCCGATTTTCGCGCCATAGAAATAACTCAGGCTGATGTCCTTGAGGACTTGTTTGGTACCGTGCTTCTTGGAAACCCGGTACATCGAATAGATGATCTTCTTGTCGTCGACGGTGGTAGCCATATAGGACGATTATACAGAAAAAGCTACTGCGTGGGGAGGGGGGCGGACCTTACCGACCTGGATCCCCAACCTAACTGATTGACCAGATGGACCAAAAATGGGCGAATGCGCCGGCGAGCACGAATACATGCCAGGTTACATGGGTCCCCCGTCGGGCCTTCTTGCCGTACCAGATGGTTCCGGCGGTA
>Ga0172379_10008568_pt1 | contig 12840 bp, 14 predicted proteins | sample GrowelOW334metaG_FD_119756 | JGI IMG/M metagenome (GOLD analysis project Ga0172379, IMG submission 119756) | Groundwater microbial communities from an aquifer near a municipal landfill in Southern Ontario, Canada - Groundwater well OW334 metaG | ecosystem: Environmental > Aquatic > Deep... | reverse complement strand
GCCCGCTCGCAGAGCCTCGCGTGGCGGCCCCGAGCCCTGTCCGCGCTTTCCGCCCTTCTGGCGGTTCTTTTTTGTGGGGGGGGGGTGTTCGGAATGCATGGAGCGGCAGGGCGAGGGAATTTTTTGCGTTATACTGAATTCACTCTATGCTCCGCATTAGTCTTCGATTTCTCAAATATCTACTCGCGTTGGCTCTTCTTTTGGTGCTCGCATATGTAGTTCTCATCATTCTCGTGCGACCATCGCTCAATCGTAACTGGTCACCGGACGAGGTTGTGTTAGCGCGAGCGGTGATATCCAGCAGTACTGTAGCTATCACTAATATCCGCAATATCAATTACCGCACAACGAGTGACTACGATATTAACTACTACGACAAGACCTTTGATCTCAATAAAATACAATCGGTCTGGTACATGGTTGAACCGTTTTCTGGATATGGCGCCGGTGCGGCCCACACGCTTGTGTCGTTTGGCTTTGAGGACGGCAGTTACGTAGCGATATCAGCAGAGATTCGTAAGGAGAAAAGGGAGTCGTTCTCGGCTGTAAAAGGTCTCCTGCGCCAGTACGAGCTCATCTACGTGATAGCGGACGAGCGAGACGTCATAAAGCTTCGCTCGAACTACCGCAAGGACGATGTCTTCCTGTATCCAGTGAAGACAACGAAAGCAAATATGCAAAAGCTTTTTGTTTCGATGCTCACTCGCGCCAACAAACTCGCGACTGAACCAGAATTTTATAATACGCTCACCAACACCTGCACCACTAGCATTGTGGAGCATGTTAATGAAATAGTCCCTGGACGGATACCTTTTAGTTACAAGGTCCTCATGCCTGGGTATTCAGATGAGCTTGCGCGTCAAGTCGGTCTCATAGACAACACTCTCTCCATAGAAGAGTTACGAGCCAAGTATCGAATAAACGATAAGGCGATGAAGTATGCCGATGACCCGCTGTTTTCAGCGCGAATTCGAGAATAAGAGGAAACACCTATGAATTATCTCCATGTGATAGATGAAATTTTCAGTCAATTTACTGGTCCGAGATTTTCGGTCAAATTGTGGGACGGGCAAGAACGTTTTTATGGAACAGGACCATCGAGCACTTTTACGCTTGTTATTGACGACGAAGCGACTGTGCAACGACTGCTGGCAGAAGGTGCTCTCGGCTTCGGTGAATCGTATATGGAAGGGAAGTTGCGCGTTGAAGGAGACTTAGAGGCGTATCTTGGGCTCCGTCATCAGTTCAAACATGTGCGCCGTTCTCTACGGCTTGTGATGGCTACTCTCCTCGCTATGTGGAGCACTCCTAGTAATCGTAAGGACCAGATAGCGTACCACTACGACCTTGGCAACGATTTCTTCCAGATGCTTCTTGACAATAAGACTATGTCTTATTCTGCTGGACGTTATGAAGCGGGATCAGAGAGCCTAGAGAGTGCTCAACAAAAGAAAATTGAGCTTGTATGCCGCTGGCTGGATCTCCCTGCCGGCGCATCAGTACTCGACCTAGGGTTCGGCTGGGGAGGGTTTGCTACGCATGCAGCAAAAAATCTGCACTGGAACATTACGGGATATACCTTGAGTAAGGCTCAATTGGAATACTGTCAAAAACTCATCGAGAAGAATCATTTGGAGAAATCCATCTCATTAGAGTATCGAGATATGCTCGAGGATCTCCCGACTACTCAATTTGATGCGATCGTTATGCTCGAATCAATCGAGCACGTCGGTCAACAAAGACTTGTTCCATTTATAAGCCAACTCAAAGAAGTGTTGAAACCAGGAGGGTCTCTGTACATTCAAGCTACGGGTCGATATAAGCCACATCCCGTAGATAAATGGACACTGAAATACGTATTTCCAGGGGGATACCTTCCAGCTAAAGGAGAATTACTTGCCGCAGCTACGCAGGCAGGGCTCGTGGTCGAAGAATTTCAGGATGATACGCCCGACTATATCCGTACTATGACCGAATGGATTAAGAACCTAGAGAGTCATCGGGCTGACATTGAAGCAAAGTTTGATAAGTCATTCTATCGACTCTGGGAACTCTGGATGCACGGGGCAAAAGTGGCATTTGAGGTAAACTCTATGAGCTTGTTCCGTATTCGCCTTCGACGCCCAAAATAGGATGTATACTTATTTACAATGATCAACCAACAACTTTTGGACTATATTCGGCAACAGCTCGCAGGAGGTGTTTCAAAAGAAGATACTGTAAAAGCTCTATTAGCGAGCAATTGGTCTGTACAAGATGTGAACGAAGCTTTTTCTATTCTTGAGAAAACTCTTTCAACCCCCGTAGTTCCTGCACCAATTTCACCTGCGTCCGCGCCGACTGTTGCCCAGTCGAATGTCGTTTCGGAGGGAACACTTCTCAAGCCACCGAACATCACATTTTTCGAGCTGTTGATGTACGCCAGCATCATAGTAAGTATCGCTCTGCCTTTTCTTCAGTACGGACAATACATAACATCACAGTACTTCAGCATTTCTATGCTGTATGTGCTCCTCATTCCTCTGGCTCTAGTTATCGGTAGGTTAGTACTTGTCTTTTTGGCCGCTCATCGAAGGATGAACTGGGCACGTATGGTGCTCGTTGCGCTTTTTCTCACCCACTTTATGGGCTTACTTGGAATTGTGAGTGCATTCTTTTCTAACCCCATCCTCGCTCTGTCAGCTTTAGCTCCCATACTGCTCGAAGCGGCGGCGTTCGGTTTTGCTTTCTCTCGGTCTGCAAATCACTGGTTTGATCCAACAGGTCTCGCGACCAATGGCCCTCTAAGTCTCGGGGTGGAAAATACGACATGGTCAAAAGGCATTCCCCGAACCAACATCGGTTTTTTGATTATATCTTTGTTGCTTGTCTTCGGTCTCGATCTTACAATTCTAGTCGGTAGTCCGGAACTCGCCCCGTTTTATATCGAAATGCTCGTTGTGCTCGTAATATTCGGTGTCTTCTTCTATCGGGAGAATCGGATATTGAATAAACGGTTTGCGCATTCGCGTTCAACACTAGATGCGTGGATTACTACTCTGGTCGTAATTAGAAATATCGTATTCGTGCTTAACTTTATTCCTCTCATACAGATAGGTGGAGCAGCTGCACTTGTTTTTGGAGGGATACCTTATCTAATTATATATTCCATTCTCTTGTCTAAGCGCTCGAAAATCGTCTAAGCCAGTTGAGAAATCTTCTCCATAAGCACAGTGGCGGCATCCTCGTAATCGTTTCGGTTGTCGTGATTCACAATAGCGTTAGTGTCTTTGAAAATGTCCTTGGCATACAGAGGGCGACCGAATGTCACTGTCAGTTTTCTTTTACCCTTTAAGAAATCAGAAAACGTGAGCTGCTCTATCCCTTGTATCAGAACAGGGATTATTGGCAGTGAAGTCTTTTGTGCAAGGAAGCTTGCACCACCCTTTGCCTTTGCTTGCTCATGAGAGAGGTATATCTTACCCATCGGGAATATACACACCGTGTACCCATCCTTGATGGCTTCAAGATGATGGCGAAGTGCCTGGTCATAATTCTTTAGCCCCACGTATGCTTGATAGGCACCCATCATTCTGAAAAAGGTTCCCCCATACATAAACGTCCTCCAGTTTTTCTTATAAAAACTCTTTTCCCGCGATACAAAGATAAGTGGTAAGTGGTGAGAAAAGAAGGGCAGACACGCCACGATGAGAAGTGGGTCCAGCTCGCATGTATGGTTGCTTGCAATAATCACGTTGCCCATCAGTCCCTCGATGTTTTCTACACCCTTGATCTTAAGGGAGCAGAAGATGTTCATGGAGAGGCGCAAAGGTCCCCAGGCCAGATGTTGCAGAAAACTAGGCATGTGTATAACTGTACCACCCCACCCTTGTCGGCGTATAATCTTAATATAGGGATTTATTCTAATAATTTAAACAATCTATGAACTCCTTGGTGATACTGTTTTTCCTGCACAATGTGCTGGCTACGTTTTTCTTAGGCATGAAATTCCTCGGTCGCAACGACCGTGTATTCAAGAGTTTTGGTATCGCTCTGCTGCTTAATGCAGTGGCTTTTGCAATATGGACGTTTGGAATTCTGCAGCCAGAAAGTATGTTGACGAGCGTTACCATAGGAGCAGTGTGTTTCCTCGCCTCTCTGGTCTTTATGCTACGCACGGCAGTCCAAAATTCATCGGGAAGCACACAGTGGTTGGTGACGATACTTGGTATCGCGGCTGTACTCGGTATCTATTTTGTGGGACATGCCGATCCTTCAACCGCGTATATTTCTCCTGAAGGGTTCTTCTTCTTCAACTTGGGGCCAATGGTGCAAATGCTGTACATCTTCGGATTGGCACTCGCCGCTATCCCAGCGATTGATCTCGTCGCGTCTAAGTTCAGGGGGTTGTATTCCGTGCTCGTCCGCTACGGTTTTATTGCCGAAGTGGTTGCTGGCATCATGCTTGTTACCAGCAAGGACGTTCAGGTGCTCTACATAACTGGGTGGGTGATTGGCACGGTCTATGTGGCACTTTGGGGCACATTGCTCTTCAATCGCAATTCCTGGTCGGGCGCATAAATATCATTATTAGCTTGGTTTTGTTTGTCCGCACTCTGGTATAGAGTAGGTCTATTGCTCTGCACCTATGAAGACACTTCTCACGGGAATTACGGGGAACTTGGGTTATGAAGTGTCTCAGGACTTCGCACGACGGGGTATTGGCATAATTCCGTGCGTTCGCCCTGGGAAAATAGATGCGCTGCATTCGAAAGAGTTTGAGACGGTGGTTGAGTGCGATCTTATGGCAGAGGGAGAGATTAAATTCTCAGGGAACGTTGATTCCATAACTCACTGCGCGGGAGTAGTGAGTTTCCGTGGCGCGGGAAATAAGAATGAGCAAATGGCTCGCAAGATAGTCAATCTCGCCGGAAAGTTAGATGTGCCAGTATATTTTGTAAGTACGGCGTTCGTATATAAACCATCAGGAAACAGTGGCGAGTTTAACAACGACTATGAGAAGGACAAATTCAACGCCGAGCAATTGCTTATCGCTTCGAATATACCCCACACCATATTCAGACCTTCAGTATTGACAGGGAATAGTCAGACAGGAGAGATACGAAACTTTAGCGGGTACTATCTCATAGTCCGCGCGTTTCTCTCTGCTATCTATGAGGCAAAAGCTAAGAACCGCATCTTGCGATTCCCGCGGATGGCAGGAGAATCGGATATAGTGCCAGTCGATCAGGCAGCAGAAAGCATCGGTCAGGCGATACAGGAGAATCGACGGGGAATTCTCTATGTTACGAACCCCACTCCGCCACGGTCTGAGTGGGTGCTCGATGAAACGCTCAATTTCTACGGTATTCGTGATAGCGTTACAATAATGGATATTTCGTTTGAGGAATTCGGCAAACTCAATCTCACAGACGAGGAGGCGGCACTGTATCGCTTTGCCTCCCATTTCAACCCGTACTGGTCCATGGAGTACAGTTTTCCTCAGTCAGTGTGCACCAAAAACGTGATAGACCACGATTATTTGACGAGGGCACTCACGTTCTTTCGCGACTCTGAGCATCATGGAAAAGACTCACATTAACTACAGTCAGTGTTGGGAAGACCCCCAGGTATTAGCCGAAGCACTTTCGATTCGCCCAGATGACGATGTCCTCTCTATTACGTCAGGAGGAGATAATACACTCGCCCTTTTATTGAGTGGTCCGCAAAAGATAGTCTCTGTTGACCTGAATCCCGTCCAAAACTACCTGCTTGAACTAAAGATCGCTGCTGCGAAAGGTCTCGACTATCAGGAATACTTAGCGTTCTTGGGAGTCAGGGAATCAAGGGAGCGAATGATGTTGTTTGAGAAAATTAGCCATAATCTATCGCCAGCAGCCAAGACGTGGTGGTCGGATCAATTGCCTTTGATTCAACGAGGAGTAGTGCATTGTGGGCGTTTTGAACGATTCACCGCATGGTTTGCCCAGTATCTATTGCCACTCATTCATTCAGAAAAGACGATCTCAAGACTGTTGTCTTGCCGCACTGTCGATGAACAAAAAATACTGTACAGAGAGGTGTGGGATTCTCGTCGGTGGAGATTCTTTTTCGGTATGGCTTCAAACAGGCTCATGCTCAAAAGGTATGCCCGCCAGCGCGGCATGTTCACCTATGCAGAGGGAGGAACCGTCGCCGACGTGTACCGCAAGAGACTCGAGCGGCACCTTACGTCCGTGCCGGTGCAAGGAAATTTCTTTTTGTGCTACAGCCTAACGGGGAAGTACGGCGACACTTTACCGCCCTATCTTGAAGAAAGGGGCTATGTGGGTCTGCACAATGTGCCAGAGTCATCTCTCACTATTACGACAAGTGATCTCCTACACTACTTACAATCGACGCCGACGAATACATTCTCGAAATTCAATCTCTCCGATATATTTGAGGCGCTCTCGCCGACCGACAGTAGTGCATTATGGGAGGAAATAATTCGCACAGCGAAGAATGGTGCCGTCGTGGCATACTGGAATAATCTTGTAGGGCGTTCGTATCCAGCCCACCTCTCCTCGCACATAAAAGACGACGATGAACAAGTCGCCAAGCTACGAGCAAAAGATAGGGTATTTTTCTACGACAGTTTTCATACACACACGATACTAAAATGATAAAGAAGACACTTGCTACCACTAAAAAATTCCACTCCTACCAAAAAGAGCGGTTCCCCCTTGTCGTCCTTGGGTTGAGTTTCTTACCAGCAATTCTCAGTTCTGGAGCGGTGATGTCAAGGCACACGACCTGGGTACAGGCGGTGTTCGCGTTGGTTGCCTCGCTTGCGTACCTACTCCATGTTCGCGTCGTAGATGAACATCGCGATTTCGAGCACGACAATCTGCATCACACAGCACGCCCTATTCAAGTCGGCACCATCTCTAAAGAAGAGCTCCGACAGGTAGACACTGCAGCAGTCGTTCTTTTGATCGTTATTGCAGCGGTGATGGGGCCACTAGCTCTCATACTAGTTGCGCTTATGCTCGTGTATTCCTATTTCGCAGAGAAAGAGTTCTTCATCGGTGAGCATATTCGCCGACACTTCTTTATTTACAATGGTGTCAATCTGGTTCAGATGCTGTTTCTGCAGTTTTTTGTTTATGCAATTTTCGCTAATCCATTTCCATTTACCACGCTCGTATGGGCGCATTTCCTCTTTACCACTGTAGGTACCGTTATCTTTGAATTTGTGCGTAAGTTGAAAAGACCAGGCGATGACGGGTCTGGCAAGGACACCTACACTTGGCACATGGGGTTCAGTAATGCTCTTATAGTTTACGCACTACTCCTCCTACTGAATACAATTCTATTCTTCTGGATTGCGGCACTGATTCCACCACTCGCGGCTGGATGGTTAGTCTTTCTTCTGGCGCTTGTTGGCAGTACGTACCTCACGGCGTTAATGCATTGGGTAAAGAAGACACGCCAGACCGACCAGATTATGCAACTATCATTTCTGATTCAGTACGGGATTTTTAATCTCGTGATTTACTTCCTAGTATTCCATTAAATGAAAAAAGGCGGTAAAGCATTGTCTCTGGAAAAACTAGTCACGGGTGGGTTCGTCGTGCCGCGATTTTTCGTATGTGACGCAAGCTGGTCCGAGATGAGCGTTCTGAAAACTCTTGATGACAAGCTACCAGCTATCCAGTACTTTGCGGTACGCTCCTCTGCGCTCAATGAAGATTCTGAGGAAAAGTCCTTTGCAGGGCATTTTTATACGGGTATAGGCGTGCCAAGAGGGACTGTCTTTTCTGAGATACTCAGGGTAATCAAATCGTTTGGAGACATCCCTGGCTCGGTTATCGTGCAAGAATTCATACCAAGTGATACGGCTGGCGTTCTGTTCACTGAAGTAAACAAGAATACAGTAGTCATCAACGCGACAACTGGTCTCTGTCAGCCCGTTGTAAGTGGGGAAGCGTGCGACGAGTACATCTTTGATAAGAAAGGAACATTGCTTAATAAAGAGATTCCTAAAGAAAAGTCAGTAAGTTTATTCATAGATGGGAAAATCACATCGAAGAAGAGTCAAAAGGAGTCTCTCACAGACTCAGAGATGCAACAGCTCGTACATACTGCCGCTCAAATACAAAAATTCTTTGGCGCGCCACAGGACATAGAGTGGTGCTTTAAGGGCGGTAAGCTATATATTCTCCAGTCTCGTCCAATAACAAAAGATTTTGAGGTCGGGGAAAGAGAGTATTTCGACAGTGCAAATATAGCGGAAAGTTATTCGGGTATCGTTCTCCCGCTGACTTGCTCCTTTGCGAAGATGGTCTACGAGCAGGTATACAAGGATCTTTTGCATAAATCGGGAGTGTCGAGAAAGAAGATAGAGCGACATTCTCGCATTTTTGAAAATCTTCTCGGTTTCTTCTACGGAAGGATGTACTACAACATGAACAATTGGTACCGCATGGCTGAGTTCGTGCCAGGGTATCGCAGAAATAAGGAGAATTTCGAATTGATGATCACCAGCAACATAAAAAAAGACGTCGCAACTTCCATTAGGCCCTCATTCCTCCTCGCTATGTTCTATCCGCTTATCGTCGGAGCGAAGGTCGCGGTCTTTGGAATCACATCAGCCCGTTTCAAATCTAGTGTGAAGAAGCATCTACATTGGCTTCGGGAACACGATTTCGACTCCTTAACGTATACAGAGTGTATCGATTTATTTAATGATATAAACAAGAATCTGCTACGTCGATGGTACGTTACTCTTGAAAACGACTTTTTCGTGATGACCTACTTGGGCATTCTTAAAAAGATGCTCGGTGAGGAACATCTGCAAGAGATGCTTATATTCCCCAGTAAAGCGACGGAACAGGTCGCAGCCCTCGCTTCTCTCAGTAAGCGTATGAGTGGAAACGGGCAGTTGTGGCAGGTCGTTGAAGCGAATAATATTGAATCATTTACTAGTGAGCTGGCTAATGATCCAGCAGCGCGGGCAGAATTAGATACGTATTTGCATACGTTTGGAGGCAGGTTCGCAAATGAATTGAAGCTCGAGTCGGTCGGGGTCGATGAAGACACAAAGAAACTCTTTGCTGTCCTGAAGGCGTATCGCAACTACATACCGAGATTAACTACTGCCCAGCCAGAACCCCACTTGCCATTCTCCAAAAAGATCATAGTCAGTATTGTCTTGAGAAAATTTAAAAAGTACGCAGCACGTCGCGAAGAATTTAGACTATTGCGCTCCAACACATTCGCTACGGCTCGACGGCTCTTTAGGCGAATGGGTAGGCTGCTTGCTGATCGAGGAGTACTAGATCATCCTGACGATGTTTTTTATCTGCACCTAGATGAGATATGCAACTCTAGCGCCGAGACAAACAAAAGCTTATCGAAGATGGTGGCAGAACGGAAACGAGAATATGCATCTTATAAAGACGCATCACCGCCATCTCATTTCTCAACGATTAACAATCAGCCCCCGCTTAATAAGGGAGTTGTGGATGCCAAGTCTCGTGCAGTCCGTGCCCGCCCCGCATCACCTGGAGTAGTAAGAGGCACCGTTAAAGTTTTCAAAGAGTTTTCGATGCCGATCAAGATAGACTTCGATATATTGGTAACGTCGCACACGGACCCAGGATGGACTGCTCTTATTGCTCTTTCGAAAGGTCTTATTATCGAACATGGAGGAGTGTTGTCGCACGCCTCTATCGTGGCTCGTGAGCTCGGCATCCCCGCTGTCATTGGTGCCGAACACGCCCTACATATTCTTCATGACGGCGATACGGTGGAAATAGATGGTTCAACTGGTACCATTACAATACTTTGAATATGGAGATTAAAACATATGAGCTAGACCCTTCGGCGACCGAGCTCATCGAGATTTTACGAGAGAAATACGGGAGCCATAAAGATTATGACTATTTTCTGAATGATATTAAGAAAGCTCTCAGTTTCTGCGCGAACAATGAGAATGTTTCTTTTTATCCAGTTGCTGGCTATGAAAACGGCAAAATGTGCTCGCACGCTGCTCTTATCATCGACAAGCGACTACCAACGGGAGAGGCGTTCTTTGGTTTCCTAGAGTGCCCAGAAGACGCGGCTGCATTTGGCGCATTGTGGAATGCGTTAATAAAAGAAGCTCGCGATAAAGGAATCTCGGTTTTGAAAGGTCCCGTAAACGGGAGTATTTGGCACCAATATCGCTGTATTAAAGAAACTGATGACTCAGACTTTTTTAAAGCAGAGCCGTTTTGTGAGCCGTATTATTATGACTTTCTTATCTCCAATAAGCCCGATGCCGAAATTCTCTATTACTCAGCGTATAGGGAACCCTTCGATATAGTCTTACGAATAATCAAAGAAGCTTCGTATACGAAGCTCGCGGCTGCTGGCTTCTCCATTAAAGAAACGAAACAGGTAGCACCAGAAGAGCTAGGTATAATCGCAGATATTTCAAAGAAAGTATTTCATGCCAGCTGGGGATATACCGAGCTGAACGGGCAGGAGTTTATGCAGCTATATTCTTCTGAGAAATTGACCGAACATCTTGACACACTCTACTTGTTGTATAAGGGCGATACGACAATCGGATTTTGCAGCACATCGAGAGAAGACGATCACACACTCATTTGCAAGACGATTTGCATACTGCCCGAATATCAGAACCTTGGGCTGGGCAACGCTCTCGCCTATAGACTGCACGTCAATGCGAAGAAGGAAGGCTTCAAAAAGATAATCTACGCACTCATCCGCGAAGGTAATAATGTAAAGAATTTTCCCAAAGATGATGCGGTCATTTTCAGGCGGTATGCAGCGTTTGAGTTCAATATATAACCACTATGGAGCTCCTACTTCTCACTCTTACTTCCTGTGCGCTCATCGCGGGTATTGAATTCTTTAAAAGAAGGTTCTCGCTTCCTACACTCTACACACGACGAATCATACATATTGGGACTGCAGTCGTGGCAGGGATTGCTCCTTTGTTTGTTACCAAAGATGAGTTAATCGTCGTTAGCATCATATTCGCGGTGCTCTTACTCGCTGGGCACTTCTCGTCTCTACTCTCAGCAATTCATGATGTAGAAAGGAAGACCTTTGGAGACGTCTATCTGCCACTTAGTATCGCGCTCTCGGCGCAATTATTTCTGCCTAGTCATCTGATGGCTTTCCAGTTTGGAATTTTTATCATGGGTATTTCTGATCCGTTGGCTGGGCTCGTGGGGGAAAAGTTCGGGAAACATATCTTTACAATCTGGGGCATTAGAAAGAGTCTAGAGGGTTCGCTTGCTTTCTTCGTCAGTGCGTTAATTCTGCTCTTTTTGTTTGCACCAAACTCCGGTTACCTTCTTATTCTTATCCCCACTGTTCTTACGTTGATCGAATTTTTGTTGGTATACGGTTTAGATAATCTCGCATTACCAATTGTTGCAGGTTATCTTTTTCAATTCTTAATTCTTCTGATATGAACTACTTCGCCTTAGGTATCGTCGCTCTTGTCGGTATCGCACTTGGAATGTATATCGCCCGACGAAAAGCTAATGGCGGATTCATTGCTAAACAGATGGAGCAGAAGTCCGAGAACAAGCAGAAGATTCTCGCATTCGCGCAGGAACACGGGAAAATCCAGAACAACGATGTCGAAAAACTGACTGGAGTCTCTAATGCAACCGCGGAGCGATATTTGGACGAATTAGAGAAAGAAGGGAAGCTAACCCAGCACGGCACAATCGGACAGGGCGTCTTTTATACTCCGAAATAGCCGCCCCAGCGAATGGCTCAACCCATTGAGCCATTCGCTCCAAGCAGGGCCCGGCTATGCGCTAGAATCTAGGTATGCCCCCAGAACCAAACACCACCCCTGACACACCACAGCCAGTTCCTGAATCTCAAAGTCCTACGGTTGATACTCCTGCGCTTGCGACAGAACCAACGACGCCTCCACAGGAGGCGGCACCCGCCCCAACAGAGACAGAACAGCCCGCAGAGGGCGAACCAATCACTCCACCACCCCAAACGGCTCAAGTACCGCCCAATGAGCCGTTGCCTCCCGAACCTGAGCCCTTCGACTCCGCTCCCGACTCTGCTAAAGCTACGCCAGGCACGCAGGACAAGCCGACTCCCGAGCCGCCGTCTGCGGCGGCGAGCACACCAACCCTCGCACACCCAATCCGCGATTTCCTCACCCGCGCCCGTATCGCAACCCAAGACCGCAAGAGTAAGAAACGAGACAAGATAATGTTCGCCCTCGCCACCAAAAACAAAATCACCAACGACGAAGTAGAGAAACTACTGCATGTCTCTGACGCAACGGCAACGCGGTATCTCTCTGCGCTCGAAAAGGAAGGCAAGATAAAACAAGTCGGAAAAACTGGAACCGGTGTCGTGTATTCAAAAATCTGAAGAGGGAGTCCTCGCGTGCGCGCACGGGTGGGAAAAGTCCGCTCGTCTTCGAGCGGACTTGGGGCAAGCATTTGCATTTGCCTCGGGCTGTTTCCGCTAGGAGCGTCCATGCGCTTGGACGAACTCCTCCCCGGTCGAAGGCAAAGAATCTAAAAGCGGAAGCGACAAGACAAACACGCAAATGAAAACGAGGAAGGGGGTTGTGCGAGGGCGGACTCCGAAGGAACGAGGAGGAGCCCGAGCTGGGGGAAGGATTCCTTCCTTCCCCCAAACAAGAGCCGCCCCGAGCTCCCGACCCGCAGGGAGGGAGTGCGAGGAACAGGCGGCACTAAGGAACAAGGAGTTCGTAGCCCTAGCGGAAACAGCCCGAGGCGGATGCCGAGGGTGAATCTCCCATAGCAATGGACGCTCCGAAACGGCTCAAACAGCCCGAGACCACACTGAATGAATTTG
>Ga0172379_10008567_pt1 | contig 12841 bp, 15 predicted proteins | sample GrowelOW334metaG_FD_119756 | JGI IMG/M metagenome (GOLD analysis project Ga0172379, IMG submission 119756) | Groundwater microbial communities from an aquifer near a municipal landfill in Southern Ontario, Canada - Groundwater well OW334 metaG | ecosystem: Environmental > Aquatic > Deep... | reverse complement strand
GTGACATTACAGGAAGGTGTTTTAATTCGCTGGATTTTTTTTCAGTATATTTTTCCATTCTGTATTTAAATTCCTAACTCCCCTAACTTTTCGGCAATCTCTTCGGAAGAAGATTCCGTTTTCTTTTTATATTCATTCCAAGTCTCTGCATTCCAGATTTCCATACGGTTATAAACTCCAGCAATTACTGAATTTTTAGAAAGTCCCGCATATTCTCGCAACGGTTCCGGAATTAAGATCCGGCCCTGCGAATCTAGTTCCACATCTGCTGCTCCAGAAAGCATTAAGCGCGAGAAAGCGCGAGAGTTAGCTTGTGCCAACGGCAAAGCTACTAATTTTTCTGCTAACTTTTCCCATTCACTCATAGTGAATACAAATAAACACTTATCTAAGCCACGAGTAATGATTGCACCTCGTTCTACTTTGGCACGGAACTTAGCAGGAATTGCTAAGCGTCCTTTATCATCTATGGAGTGTTTGTATTCGCCTAAGAGCATTTTTGTTTATTAGATGATATCTATCGACTTATCCCCAGATTCGGGCCTTATCCACACTTTTATCCACAATTCCCCACTTACATGAACTATTGTACTCTTATCTCCCCACTTGCCAACATAAATAAAAAACCCTAGTAAATACTGGGTTTTTTTATTGTTTATAGGGAGTTATACACAGTTCTCCCATTACTACATAATTATGAAGAAACAAACTAAAGCTTTTTTAATTAGTATCCACATCTCAAACTCATACAAAAAGTGTATGATTATGTTATTGAACTGGTCGATTATTTTCTCAGTTGACAATTTACGCCCGATGTTTTAATTTAACACCCGCTGGCGGTTTTTGTGTTTTCGGGATAAATTCGTGGAAACACAAAAGCCACCCAGATCTAAACTTAGGTGGCTTTTATGGAAGGTTAATTAACTAATTAATTTCCTTCTTCATCTGCTTCTGACTTGGTCTCCTCTTTGTGAGGAGCCTTGTCTTTTTTAGACCTCTCTAAGGCCATCAAAAAGACGATCCAGTTTCCATTAAAGTGTTGGCAAGCCATCTTACCGTCACCCAATGGGAAACACCGAAGAAATCTTGAGCTCATTTTATTTTAATTTACTCTTGTACCCCTAGTTCGCTACTAGTTTACTTCGGCACTGCCGATAAGGAGTCTGGGTTTATACTCCTTAACGCAACGCCCGAACTTGTATTTCTACGGTTCCGATTTTAAGTTAAGGGGTCTAATAACCCCGACAGATAAATAAAAAACCCATCCTGAAGCTTGGGATGTTGGCTGAAATAGCAACCCTTTCGGGTGGCTAACGCCCAATCATTGGGACATTAGGTAGTAAAATTACCGAACATCCCAAGCTTCAAAACAGGTTTAAGACTAACCTGCTATCTTCATTTTACTTCGCCTTACTACGGGTCGAAGGTTCCCAAATTGTTAAAATCTACCTAAATACTAACATATTATTTAAAATAAAACAAGAAGAAACTCATCTAATTATTAAAATTACTTTTGTAAATAATTTTGTATAAGAATTGTAATAATAATTCCACAAATAAAAGTAATAACAGCCAAAACCTTCCCTCCAAGTTGCTTCCATAATAATTTAATCTTACTCTGTTCGTTTGTATCCATCAAACTTATTAACGCCGTTCTAACATTCGCATCACGACTAACCAATTTAGTAAATACATTAGCAAACATTTCTTCCATTCTTGTTTGTTTAGATGCTGTTTCAAACAAGGTTTCAGCTATTTTCTCGTTATTACCAAATTTACACTCTAAATCATCTAATCTCTTTTTTACAGAAATAAATTCTTCATCGTGCTTACTTACTGTAGTCGCTATCCTCCCAGGGTTAAAATCTGTTGTATGTTGTAAAGGCTCTGGGGGCATAAGCTTTATTTAAACTGTCTTACTATCGGTCCCAACACTTTCTATTCTCTCCCCTTTTTCCTCAATTAACTCTTTACTTGGAGTCAAACCAACTTTTAAGTCTCCTTTATTTATATAAACTATAGGAGTTTCTAATTGTGCAATAACAGCCAAAGCATACCTAAGAACATCCTCTCTTTTTTTGAAGTTCCACTTTCTCTTAGCTTCGTCAACAGCTCCTAAATCACCATTATTTAAAACTAATAAAACACCATCCTGCTCTTGGATATTTATTGTATCTTTTGGAATTTCTCTTAATGCCATTTCTTTGAAAGAATTGTATAGCACATAGACCAAAAATACAATAATGTTAAAATTCCCTTATTGACTAAGAAAACTGAAAAAGAAAAATTCATTTCCACGCTTAAGCGTGTAATAAAACATTCAGCAGGTAAGAAAACCGCTCGCTGTCGTTGTGCCTCGTGTTGTAGTGAAAAACAAACCCGTCCACGTAAGACTGTAAATGCTTCTTAGAAACGAATTTGTGCGTTCCCCTAACGCTTCGCTTTAGGTGTCCCCAAAAAGACTCTATGGTGTTGGTGTAAACATCACCCCGAACATATTCTTTTGCTCGGTGATTTACCGTTTCCCTGTTATATCCTCTAGCTACGACATTGTAGCGATTGCTTTCGTCCGTCATTAAACGGGTATTTATTGGATTTATATTTCCGTCCAAGAACTTCCCTATTGTCTTGGCTTTTTCATTCGGGGAAACTTTAGCCCGAATACTGCCCTTTCTTTCCACCGCTCCGACTATTACGGATTTAGCTTTTATAGCTTCTCTTTGTAATCTGTTTCCTTTTCCAGACCGAAATCTCCCACCAAAATAAGTTTCGTCCATTTCAACCTCCCCACTTAAAAAATCTGTTCCTTGTGGGATCGCCTTACGGATAAGCATTAACATTCTCCAAGCAGTTTTGTAAGTTACATTTAAATCTCTTTCCAACTGCTTAGCGGAATATCCACTCTTAGCATTGGAAAATAAAAGAATAGCTAAAAACCACATAGAAAGGGGCGTATCGGATTTATGGAATATCGTCCCAGCGAGAGGTGAGATTTGAAAACGACACTTAGAACATTGGAACTGCTTCCGGCTCTTTATGCGGTTATATGTGCCACCACAAGAACACTTACGGGAATGGAGAGTTTCAAAGACTAATCCCAAACAAGCGTCATCATCCGGGAAGTCCCTCTTAAATTCCAAGATGCCATATTTATTTGCCTTACTCATACCTTAAGTCTAACTTATCCACATTATGTAGTCAAGGGATAGGAGTGGAGTTATACACAACGGGTTTTATTAGATATAAAAAAAGCCGTACAAACCGTACGGCTTTGGAGCTTGGGTTAGATACAAAAGAGCGGAGAAATCGGCTGTGAAGCTTCATTTCTCACTGACGCGTTTTTCAGAAACAAACAACGTTTACTTGGAGCACTTCCGGAAGTAGCCCCAACTGAAAAACTCCTGAAGGAAAATTCGTGCCACAAAAAAATAAACGTGGTCGAGGCTTATCCTCCTAAAACAAGTCCCATTAAAAACATAGACCGTCCTCGTTATGACGAGACGCCTTCTATAATTTTAAAAAATGAAAGCGTTGCCGGTGGCTGGACCCTTTTTAACCCAAAAGAAGAACTATAAATATTATACACCAATCTGCTTTTTTAAATCATCAAAATTAACCACATCCGCCCAATTTGCTACCGGATCATTAATTAGTCTATCTCTATCCTCTATTTTTCCGCTTGCATGATCAACCCCTTCTCTTAACACTAACGGATAATATCCGCGCCAATTAAGTTCTTGTGCTGTAGACAAAACACAACAATCTATTGTTAAACCAATAAGTACTGGAATCGTTTCGGATGGTGTGCCTATATTCTTTTTAATCCAATTTTCAAAAGCTTTTGGATCTTGATAGGGCAAGCTAGGAATTTTATCTTTATTGCCAATCCCATCTCGAATCCAAATTGGAGAATTCATACACTTAACCCAAACTGATTTAACCAAATCTTTTGGAATTATAGACTCATAACCCCAAGTCCCCGGATGACAGCCATCTCCCCTGTCTCCCAAACGGGGCTGGCGATAATCCGAAATAATTTCACTTATCTTTATATTTTTCTCCTTTAAAAATGGGATTAGTTTTTCTTTTAAAAATTCAACGGAAGGTTTTGGAGAATAAAATTTTCCACCTTCTGCGGCAAATTCATTTTGAACATCTACTGCAATGATAAAATAATTTTTCATTAATTCACTCTCCATTTTTATTTACTTATGAACAATACGTGCCTTTTACTTAATTAGTCTAAATACCCACACCTCTTTAAAAAATCCATCCCCAACTCCTTAAAAACAATATTATTTTTCATACAATTCATAGCATCACGCACGTGAGGAATAATATTATTTGGCAACTCATCTAAACTAACCCACTTCATATCTTCACATTTCTGAGGTTCCATGTTTTTAACCTCTCCATCCCATAAATCAGCCTTAAAAAAGAAATCAACTCTATCACTAGTTTCGTCATGTTTTGGACGATAAGAAATATGAACCAACTGAATTTTATCCGGGAAAAGAGTTATACCGATTTCTTCCTTGGCTTCACGTATTAACGCTTCACTTGGTAATTCACCTTCTTCTATATGACCAGCCGGAACTTGGTAATATCCATCTCTATATCCAGTATTACGTCTGCAAGAAATAAGAAATTTCCCATCTTTTTCTAAAAAGAGATAGGCAGCAGGCGTAATCATATTCCTAATTTTCATGGGTTTATTATACGAGGTGGGCGCATCTGGATTCGAACCAGAGACCTTTGCAATGTGAATGCAACGCTCTAACCAACTGAGCTATGCGCCCTTAACCATTAAGAAAGTTAACAAAAACAAACGCCGCGGTAAAGTACTGTTTACCTCTTACAGTATTAACACTTTTTCGCGGTCGCGAAAAAGTGTTAATATTAATAAAATATGTATATATGGGAATACCAGAAATTATTTTAGAGATTCTCACCGAATACCCGAGAAGCTACCAACGAATGCGCCAAGAAATATTGGGGTTACCAAACTTTCAAAAAAACCACAAACAACCAAGCGATGAAACCATCCGAGTTACTCTTTCCAGACTTAAGAAAAACGGACTTTTAGAAAATTCAAATGGAGCCTGGAAAATAACAATCAAAGGGCTTAAAAAAATAACTAGAAAAAAATGGGGAAAATCAAAAAATAAATCAAAAACAATGATAGTAGCTTTTGATATTCCAGAAACTCTTAAAAATAAAAGGGATTGGCTTAGAAAAGAGTTGATCAACTTAGGATTTATAAAACTTCAAAATAGTGTTTGGTTTGGACCAGCTCCCCTACCAAAAGAATTTATAAGCTTCTTACAAGACTCAAAATTAATAACCTACCTAAAGTTTTTTGAAGCTAAAAAATCAAATATTATTTAAGTCCTGTATTAACACTTTTTCGCGACCGCGAAAAAGTGTTAATAGGGTAAAATATGACAAAACACAACAAAAAAGACACCCGCAGGTGTCTTTTTGAAAATCTTACTTATTTAGTAAAGGTTTTAAGATTAGGCCAACTCTACAGTCGCACCTACATCCATGAGCTTCTTCTTAAGCTCTTCCGCATCTTCCTTCTTCATACCTTCCTTAACGTTCTTAGGAGCTCCTTCCACCAAATCCTTGGCTTCTTTGAGACCTAAGCCGGTGACTTCTTTCACCACCTTAATAACATTAATTTTCTGATCACCTCCAGCCTTCAAAACCACTGCCCAAGAAGTCTTTTCTGCGGCCTCACCAGCTGCAGCTGGGCCAGCCACTGCCATTGCAGCAGCAGAGACACCAAACTTCTCTTCTAATACCTTTACAAGCTCAGAGAGTTCTAACACGGTCAAACCTTCAATCTTAGTGATAATATCTTGGAATTTTTCCATAGTTTTTTATTTTTGGTTAATTCGACTTTTTAGACTTTTGATCCAACACAGACAAGAACGAACGAATAGGTGAAGCAATCATACCCACCAATTGACCCAAAAGAATATCTCTTGAAGGTAATTGACCCAATTTTTTAACATCTTGGGGCGACACGAAAGTTTTAGCTTCCAAATCATAACCACCAAGAATCTTAAAGCTACCAGCCTTTTCTAGTGGCTTACCAAAACGGTAGACTGCACCAGATAATTCCACCAAATCTTTAGTGGAAAAAGCAGCCGCAGCCTGACCTGCAAAATTTACCAAATCAAACGGAATACCAGATTTCTCGAAAGCAATCTTTAATACCCGCTTTTTAATAACGCGAACTGGGGCTCCAATCGCACGCATAGCACGACGAAAACCATTCATGTCATTAGCTGAAAGACCGGTAAAATCTGCAAGTACAACCGTGCGGGATTCTTGAATAGATTTTTCACCCAATTTAAGTTGTTCTTGTTTTTGTAACTTAGTTTTCATTTTGTTGAATTAAAAAAGCGACCTTTCTGAGGCCGCAGACTAGAGTATAGAAACACGATTTAAGATCGATTTCTCCTCGGCAGGATGATTAAGCCCGAAGGCGCCTGCTGTCTACGGAACTCATATACCTTAAACCAAAATATAGAAAAAGTCAAAACTAATCCTCCTCCAAAGCTTTTCTTAATTTAGAAGAAACCTTTGGTACCTTAACCTCCAAACGCACATACAATTCCCCCCGATTTTTAATTAAACCGGACTTTGGCATACCCTTCCCCGATACCTTAATTGGTTCTCTTAAATTATGGCCCACTGGAACTTCAAACTCTGCATTCCCTCCACTTATTTCTGGTACGGAAAATTTATGACCCAATAGAATATCTTTTAATTTTATTTCTTTCACCGTCCATAAATCTGCCCCGCGTCGTTCAAAGTGTTTGTGAGGCATTACTCGAATCATTACATATAAATCTCCGGCGCTTCGCTCACCCATCTCCCCCGCTCCAGAAATTTTTATCGCCTGTCCATCTTCAATACCTGCTGGGATTTTTACTGCAACTTCTTTTTCTCCGCTATGCGAACGAATTTTAAAATTGGCTTCTACTCCACGATAAGCGTCTTCCAAAGAAATTCTGTGTTCGGCACGAATGTCTGTTCCCCGCGCTCGCGCTGCCCGCGCAAACTGATTAAAAATATCAAAAATATCTCCAAAACCCTCTGCCCCACCCCCACCCTGAAAATCCCATTCAAAACCACCAAAAGGATTTTGACCCTGAAATGGATTGCCCCCACCACCCCCATCAAAGGTTTGACCATACTGGTCATATTGAGCTTTTTTTTGCGGATTAGATAAAACCTGATAAGCCTCGTTTATCTCCTTAAATTTAGCCTCATTACCACCCTGTTTATCTGGGTGATGTTGATGAGCCATCTTACGATAAGCTTTTTTTATATCCTCTGCGGAGGCATTTTTTTCCACCCCCAAAACTTGGTAGTAATTTTTAGTAGACCCCATCTTTTTAATTTAAAACAATAAATTCTCTAGCTCGCATTTCGCTCGCTATCCGAGCAAAACCAAAAGCCAAAAATAATTTATAAAAAACCCAACCTAAAATTTGCATCAACCAAACCAAAAGGAAAGACACGCCACGCAAAGAGAAAAATACTAAAACCGCCAAAGAGGCAAAAAGTGCTTCTCTAAAAGCCGGAGCAAAACCATCTAAGAAACTTTTCAGAGATCGATAAATTGCATCCGTTATTGGTTCACTAGGAGCTAATTTTAGATTTAAAGATTTTTCTAACTCTTCTCTAACTTTTTTAGCTGCCTCCGCTACCAACTGATTTTTAACTTGGGGCGTTACATATTCCGAAGGATTAGAAAGACTAGTACTGACTGTACGATTTACTAATTCTTCTCCAATTGCTACTAAAAATTCACCCGTTGTACCACTAAAAGAAACTTTAGGAAATTGTAAATTAAATACGGACTGTAAAGAAATAAACGTTTCTTTAGTAAGCCTCTTACCTAAAGCCTCCGAAAATCCACCCTGCTCCACAAATCTGGAATACCCTAAAAATACTGAAAATAGTAACCAACCAGTTACTGCCGCACTCGCCATTCTCCGAGCCGGCTCTTTAAAAGCTGGTTTCATTCCATTCCGCGCTAAGTCTCGTGCTACCGAAGATCCTCTATCTAAAAACCAAATCCACAAAAAAGAACCAATAAACGCCGCAATAGAAAGTTCTTGATAGTAATTAAAAAAGAAAGGTAAAGCTATTAAACCCTGAACTAAAGTTAAAACCCGTAAATGCCAAGAACTAGTTAAAAAAACTGACTGCAAAATAAATATAATTCCTAAAATTACTAAACATCCCAAAGCAAAATAAAAATAAGTAAATTCCACTCCCTGCAAAAATATACTCAAAAAATACCCCGAGGCTGCCGAAGTTAAAATACCAACCACCCCCAAACTTAAAACCTTCCACCAATTGTGATCAATTTCCGATTCGCTAGACTGACTAATAATTTGGGGTATTCCTTGCATATACTAAGTTTAACTCTTTGGGGTTTCGGAATCGTTAGGAGTTGGATTATTAGACTCCGTTGGTCCAGCTTCTGGACTTGGAGTTCCAGTATTTCCATACATCGCCTGCCCAACCTTAGATAGTGATGCAGACAAACTTTCCGAAGTAGATTTAATTAATTCCACATCGTCTTTACTAATTGCTTCGCGGACGGCTACAACTTGTTTAGTAACTTCTTCTTTTATTTCTGCAGACACTTTTTCTCCTGCATCCTTTAAAGATTTTTCTGCAGAATAAGCTAGGGCTTCCGCCTGATTTTTAGCTTCTACCAAGGTTTTCTTTTTCTCATCTTCCGCCGCATGTTCGGCTGCTTCTCGCTTCAAACGTTCCACTTCATCTTTATTTAAACTAGTGGTCGCTTCAATACGGACCGACTGAGTTTTACCCGTCGCCTTATCCTTAGCGGCTACCGATAAAATTCCATTCGCATCTATATCAAAAGACACCTCTACTTGCGGTACTCCACGGGGAGCTGGTGGCAAACCATCCAAAATAAAGCGCGCTAAGGTTTTATTATCCGCCATCATCGGACGTTCACCCTGACCAATATGAATTTCTACTGAAGTCTGATTATCCGCCGCAGTGGAATACACCTGGCTCTTAGAAGTCGGGATTGTAGTATTCTTTTGAATCATTGGCGTAGCTACCCCACCCAAAGTCTCCAAACTTAAAGTTAGCGGAGTAACATCCAAAAGTAATATGTCGCGCACATCACCCTGCAAAATACCCGCTTGAATAGCAGCACCCACCGCCACCACCTCATCTGGATTAATTCCTTTGTGTGGCTCCTTACCAAATAATTTTTTAACTTCTTCTTGAATAAGTGGCATCCGAGTTTGACCACCTACCAAAACCACTTCGTCTATTTCGGTAAGTTTTAAACCCGCTCCCTTTGGCGTAGGATCGGTAACTGCTTTTTTCACCAATTCAATAGAATGTTTTACCAAATCCTCTACTAAAGATTCTAATTTAGCCCGCGACAACTTCATGGAAAAATGTTTAGGGCCCTCGGAACCAGAAGTTATGTACGGCAAATTTATTTCTGTTTCCATGGAGGTGGAAAGTTCGTGCTTAGCTCGTTCCGCTGCCTCCTTTAAGCGTTGCACTGCGAGTTGATCCTTAGATATATCCGCACCTTCCGTCTTTTTATATTCTTCCACCAAAAAATCAATAATCCGCTTATCAAAGTCATCACCACCCAAATGAGTATCACCACCCGTAGCTTTTACTTCTACCGTGTCATTACTAACTTCTAAAATAGAGATATCAAAAGTTCCACCACCGAAATCGTAAACTACAATTTTTTCATCTTTCTTACGATTCATACCATAAGCTAAGGCGGCAGCAGTTGGTTCATTTAAAACTCTCCGCACTTTAAAGCCAGCAATTTCTCCCGCATTTTTAGTAGCTTGACGTTGTGAATCATCAAAATAAGCTGGCACCGTAATTACCGCTTCCTCTATTTTTTCTCCCAATTTAGCTTCCGCATCTGCTTTTAATTTCTGCAAAATCATGGCAGAAATTTCTTCTGGGTTGTAATTGCGATCACCCATTTTTACCTCCACTCCTCCTGTAGCACTTTCCTTCATTTCATATGGCAACCAAGAAATATCTTTTTGAACTTCCGAATCTTTAAATTTGCGACCAATTAATCGCTTTACCGAAGCAATGGTGTTTTTTGGATTTACTACACTCTGACGCTTAGCTAATAGTCCGGCTAAACGCTCTCCCGATTTGGATAAAGCTACAATAGAGGGCGTAGTACGATTACCCTCCTGATTTTCTAAAACCCGCGCTTCTCCACCATCCATGATGGCCATAGCGGAATTAGTAGTACCGAGATCGATTCCAAGAATTTTAGGCATTTTATTTTTTTGTTTTTTTATTTTTCTTCTGGACTTTTTGATAAGAGAACTCTCGCTGGTCGAATAATTTTATTTTCTAAAATATATCCCACACTCATTTCTTTAGTTACAGTACCGGGTGGCTCACTAGCTGGTACTTCTCCTACTGCTTCGTGGCGAGCCGGATCAAATTCTGTTCCCGGCGGTACCGATATTTTTTCTAAACCCAATCTATGTAAAATGTCCCACAACTGATTTCTAATCATTTCCAAACCTTGTTTATCTCCGGAGCTCTGTAAACCTAATTCAAAACTATCTAAAACTGGTAAAAGCTCATGACAAACCGCTTCTAACTGAAATCGCGACATTAATTTTAAGCGTTCTCCTTCCTCTTTTTTATAATTTGCCAAATCCGCTTTAGCTCTTTGCCAACCCGCTAAATATTCATCTCGTTCCTTAGCTTGCTGATCTACCACCGGTTCTTCTAATGGTATTTCTTTTTTTATTTCTTCATCCATGTTTTTTTAAATATTTTTTAATTGTTTGAAAATCTTAATCGGCTTTTGATAATCCATTCGCTTGGGTCCAATTAGAAATAGTGACCACTCACCCTGATCCGTTTCTACCCGACTCGCAATTAAGGATAAATTATCACTTCGCAAAACCGGTGAACGGCCAATAAAAATTCTTAAATTTTCATCTGCTTCAAATAAATTTTGAGAAGAAATTTCTTCGGCTAAACGCTCACATTCTTCAATTGCACTTATCACATCTACTGCTTGATCCGCTTCCAAACTTTCTAAGAAATTATGAAAGGGAGTACGGTAAGAATGTTTTTTATTTTCGTCATAACCCAAGGCCATAACCTTAAACTCTTCGGAGGCCATATTTAACAACGACTGCATCTCTCCATCCCGCACTGCAGACTGGTAAGTATCTAAACCACGTACTCGTTCTTCCGCCCGACCCAAAGATCGTTCCGCAAAAAATTTATAGGCCAAATTAGTTGGAAATCTACCACCCGATGGATGGTTTTGATAAAAATAACCAGCTTCCGTAAGCTCATTTAATTCCCACCGAATCATCGCCGGCTTTATACCAAAATCATACCCTTCATAAAGATTAGTCGAGGTAATTGGCTCCCCGGTTTTTATATGATATTCCACGGCGGCCTCTAGGACTTGTCTATTCCTTTCAGTCATCTTAACTATTATATTTTAGCACTCAAACTCGTCAAGTGCTAATAATATAACTTCTGACCTTACCCTGAGGAAACTCCGGAGTGCAACAGCACGAGGTGGAGTGATTTTTCAACAGAAAAATACACGTGTTCCGAGGGGTAAGACAGAAGTCAATAAAACTTAAGGACAAGTAACCGTACTAGTGGTATAAATCCCCACGTTCGAAATTCCTAATTGAAAACAAGTTCCATTTGGAGAAACTAAAACCAATCCCACCGTAGAAGTAGTAAAACCGACATTTCCAGTACTCTTTATTTTAGCTCCAGAAACCGGCGAAGTACCCAAGCCTAAAGAACCCGCAAAATATCCATCTTGCCAACGAGAAGACGACCCCCCCAAATTAAGAGAGCCATCCGAACTCGGTAAAATACTAGAATCAAAAGTTGCTGCCGAAACTCTAGTTATTGCTCCCCGCCAAGTTTGTGAAGCCTTAGATTGTTCCGCACTCGTATTGTAATTAAGAGTTAAATCTACCTGCACCACCGCGGAAGCTCCTACATTTTCAAATTTAGTAATAGAAAAATTTCCAACTGTAACTTTATCATCAGTTAAGGGCACCGCACTCTGACTCCCCTGTTGTAAATAAATTGCCGTAGAAGAAGCGTCTACATAAACTAAGGTTGGATCAGTAGAAGAGGCAGTGGTTCGCAAACGTAAAGTTGATGTGGCTACTCCCGCATCATTTTCTACCAAAGCCGATTCCCTTACTAAACGCTGTATGGTTTCTGCCACAAAACTAACTTCCGCATTTACTTCATTTGCCGAAGTTTGTTTCAACTGAGTTCTAGTTACTGTAGTTAAAATTTGTACCAAAAAAACTGCACTTACCGCAAAAACTGCGGCATAAATCAAAACCTCAACCAATGTAAATCCGGCTCGCCCGGAAGATTTTTTCATCCATTTAATTTTAACACACCGCCAGCACTTGGATAAATAAAAAAATGAGCACTCCGGGCCATTTGGCCAAGTCTTACACACTTTTTTATTTACCCAAGTGCAATATTCAATTACTTAAAATAAACCCGCCCCGGCACTCGAAAATCTGCATATTCCATTTTTTCCAAATCTACATCTTTACTAAGTCTATTTAAAATAGATGGTAAATCTTCTATTGGTTTATCTAAAGAAAACTTTAATATTCCCCCACCACTTAATATTGCCTGCCACTCCCTAGACTCTTCTTCTAAAACTTTTATACCTACCAAACCTATCCCTGAGGATTTTATTTCAAAAATATTCTTTTTTAAGTTTTCCCATAAATTTAAATCTTCAAAAACT